>OLRB01000319.1_pt1 | contig 40345 bp, 32 predicted proteins | sample 1672751 | NCBI WGS metagenome assembly OLRB01 (sample SAMEA3136720, study PRJEB25190) | human gut metagenome | biome: human gut; feature: human-associated habitat; material: faeces | place: Austria | collected 2013
GGCTATCTGGCAGCGTTTGATCTGGATTTTTCCGAAAGCCGCTGGGAAGAATTTGTGACGAAGTACACGGCATCCAGAAAACTCTATTTCTGTATCCGCAGGGAAAAAGCTACTGCACAGGACAGTGAGTTTTATGTGTATGCGTATGAAACAACAGATGTCAAGGATTTTGGCTGGAAATATGTTTCTGAGCATGACTGTCTGCGGATTCTGGAGCAGGAAATCATCAATGCCAGAGCCGGAGAGGCATCCCTGCCACAGCTTTTGCGGGCGCACGAGGCAATCCTGAAAGAGGTGACGGACTGTCATACAGATTCTGCAGGTGTGGAATATGACAGCCTGGCTGAGCGTTTGAAACTGATCGATGCAATGGCAGCACCAAGGCTGCCGGTATCCTATTATTTTGGACCGAAGGACAATACGAATGGCGCATTGTCAAAAGGTGTGACAGGAGCAGAGGTGGATGGTCAGAATGTGGTATTCAAGTTTGACCATGCTGCCTATGTGACACAGTATGAAAAGCTCCAATGGTCATCTCTGCATTTTGCTTACTGCATTTCCTATGAGCAGATGATGAAGCTGAAACGGCTGGATCGGCTGTATTTGGAACTGACTCTGGAGGGCATCGGACCGGAAGGAAACAAGGAGCTTGAAGGGGCAGAAGTGAAAGTTCGCTTTTATGTCAACAGTATTGGAAGCTGGGCATCCACGGTCACCCCGATCATTACCACATCCGTTACGGTCGGCTCCCGGATATTTTGCCCTCTGGAACAGGAGATGGTGGAAAAAGTTATTGCACTGGGGAAACCGCTGTATATCGTTTTCGCAGGCAGTTTTCTGAATGACAAAATCGTAGAAAATCTGGGACAGATCCAGTTGACAACCTCTATTGTAAACCAGCAGTCCTTCATTGCCCGGTCACGGTTTATAAGCCGTGCAGACCATGCAGAAACAGCGACATTTGCTAACGAAGCCGGAAGTGCTACCCATGCAAAGGAGGCTGAGAGTGCAGAGGAAGCCGGGTATGCCGGAAGCGCCGGGAGTGCAGTCGTTGCAGATAACTTCTTTATGGTGCCGGCAGACGAACTTTTGAATCAAGAGAAGGTACGTTACTCTCCGGGAATGGATACGCTGCAATACCCGGAACAATATCCGTATGCTTATCGCTATGGGTTTCAGAGTACCGGCAATCGAGCAAGTGCGAAGATCAATGGAACTGGATTTGACCAAGTGGTCGAGTTTCATATCGGTCTGAGTAAAGAATCAGACCAAACGCACAATCAGGGGTATAAAAAAGATATTTCCGGTATGATTTCGTTTGATGATATGCTTCGGAAGTTCAGGGAGGGATATCAATACTGTTATCTGTGTGAAATTGAGGAATGTGAGGACCATCCGGAAGGTGTTCAGGGTGGTGCGTATGATAACCGGCTGTTGATCGCCTATTATCTGGACGGCAAGTTTACCAATCCAATCAATGTCGCACCCGTATTGAAGCGTACCATTTACGGAAACCGCAGGATGTATGTCTGGAAGTTTGCTTTCACGCAGGAAATTCTGGATGTGATTCAGGCACAGGAAGCGGCTGGAACTTTTAAGACAGGATGGTTTGGTATCTGGAATACGCTGAAATATTCTGGTGAGAAACCAGTCGAGTGGACTCCGAAATGGTACTGGCAGGATATTGTTTTCACAGATGATCATTTTTCGGCAGACGAAGTGGCAACCTATTTCCAGAGCAAATACACTTATTGGGGTTCCTATGTGAACCATGGGAAACTGAAAGAGCGATTTGCAAGACTGGATTCTTCTATGGAACAGATGGCAGCAGATGCGGGAAAAACGGGAAACAATGTGAAGAAAGTGGAAGAAACGGTGAACAGTCAGGAAGAAAGGATTAAGAAGCTGGAAAAATCGTCAACGGCACTGACCGGCATTGTCTGCTGGGGCGATTCCCTTACAGCAGGAGGTGGATGGACATCCACTCTTCAGAAGCTGTCCGGGATTCCGGTCTACAACGGCGGTACCGGTGGCGAGAATGCCAGAACGATTGCAGCCCGTCAGGGAGCTGATGTGATGCTGGTCAATAATATCACGATCCCGGCCGCCTGTGAGCCGGTAACTATCGCTGTGCGAAAAACAGATTCTGGTATTTTGACCGAGGAGGGCCATAAGGTGACACCGCTTTTACAGGGTGGAGTCCATGTCAATCCGGTCAAGATCGGTGAGGTGGAAGGTACGCTCCGCTGGACTGGCACGAACTATGCGGATACCAACGGCATCTGGACGTTTACAAGGTCAGTGGCAGGAGAGGCTGTCACGATCAAGCGCCCGACTGCAATCCGTACTGCATTTGACCGGTTGCACAATCAGCCTTCTGAAGTGATGATCCTTTTCATTGGTCAGAACGGAGGCTATATAGATATTGCAGATCTGATTCGGATGCACCAGCAGATGATCAGTCATTTCAAGGGGAAAGAATATCTGGTACTGGGCCTTTCGTCTGGAACGGAAAGCCAGCGGGCAGAGTATGAGAAGCAGATGAAGCAGGCGTTTGGCCGACGCTTTGTCAGCCTCAGAGAGTATTTGGCCCATCCGGTGTACGACACGGATGGCAAGACGGTCATCAGCTGTTATGGTCTGGACGATGCCGGACTTGATCCCACGGATGCGGACATCGAGCGTATCAAACTGGGACAGGTTCCGCAGACACTGCTGGCAGATTCCGTTCATTACACAGCTGCAACCAAGACGGTCATCGGAACTATGCTATATAAGAAGATGATCGAACTTGGAATTTTGGAACAGTAAGAGAAAGGACACTAAAATGAAGAAAAAACGGTATATCGAAAAAATGTTCGGGGGGGGGGGGTAAAACCTGACCGCCATAAGAAAAGAACTCCTCCATGACCGGGTGACTATCCGAAACTGTTATGAGGACAGCCGGATAAATACCGGCAGGAAGGAGATTTTTTATGGGAACTTTTAAGGGTAAGCGGATCATTCCGAAACACGATGGCGTATGGGATCAGAAAAAGGAATATGAAGAACTGACAATCGTTCTGGACGCGGAAAGTGGGGATGGTTATATCTCCAGAAAGCCAGTTCCGGCAGGTACAGTGCTGACCGATACGGATTATTGGAGTCTGTGCAGTCATTTCAACGCCCAGATGCACCGTCTGGAAACAGATGTGGCAGAAGATGTGGAAGAAATGCACAGGAGTCTTTCAGAAACAGAATCTGCCATGCACAAAGAAATGTCTGAAGCAGAGAGCAGAGTGAACACAAAAGTATCTGATGCACAGAATGCCATGCAGAAAACGGAAGATGCCATGAACACAGCTGTGGAACAAATGAACAAACGGCTGGATGCAAACATGGCAGCTTCTACAGACAGTAAGGCGGATTATGCGGCAGAACTGGTTGATGTCCGGGTTGGACAGGATGGAACGGTGTATCCTTCCGCTGGTGAAGCAATCCGTGGGCAGTACAGTCTGGCTGTGGAGAATGGGATCACCGGAGCAAAGCTGGCACTTGCCGGCTCCAATGGTAATCTGGGTGAGGTGTTCCCAAAGGCTGCGATGCCGGCTCTGCTGGGAGCTAAATGTGAAGCAGGAGAATTTCTGGATTACCGGATCACGGGAACTACGGATTACGGTCAGTTCTACCATCGCTTTACCAATATGCTGATGGGCAAATTCCGAAAATATCTGTTCATCTCCAAGATCCGGGAGATTTCCGGCTCCTGTGCCGGTGTGAGCTGCTACCAGTATGATTCCAAAGGTGCAAATCTGAATACTCATGTGACGAAGGTGGTAAGAGTTGCTCACGGAAATGAAATCTATGTGGTATTTTTCGGAGAGATTCTGGAGAATGCATACAGGCTGGATATTTCTCCGTGTGTTGCAAGGAATGATGCTGTAGTGGAGTGTGACGGCAGATGTGTCCTACTGGATGTGACGGGACAGAGTGATGATGAACTGCAGAAAGTTCTGTCACTGATCAGCAGCAGTCCGGTTGAGGACAGCATCCTTCAGTATTATGACACATGGGGCATTGCCGGAAAAGTCATGAGCGTTCCGTATGCAGACAGAACCGGCATTTCAGACCAGACACGGGAAATGCTGGGCAATGTAGCATATGGATGCCCTGTCTTTTCTGAAATGATTCCTTTCTCCAGCAAGTTTCAGGAAAAGGACACACTGTATGCGTGGGCAAAGGCTGCCGTGACCCGCAACGAAGACTGGGGCGTGTTCGGCGGAGTACGGCTGAGTGGTCTGGCTGCCGGGAAGTATCTTGTCTTTGGCAGGGTGGAATCTGTAGAAACGGATGACACACAGCTGGGAGAGGTATCCATTGGCATCATCGAACCGGGTATTCCAAACTGGGCAAAACGTGTGCCGTGTGGAACACTGAACAAAGCAACGCTTCCGTTTCAAATGAATCTGGTTTACGAATATGCTGGTGGAAAGGATAATCTGAATTTTGCGGTGCAGTTGACGGGTTCCAATTACACTTCCTTTGTTGTGACCATGTGGGTGCTGAACGTGACCGGGCTTTCCAATGAGGAGATTGAGGCGCTCAATCACAGCAGCATAACGGAACGTGCTTCCGCTGTGAAGAATGCGACACACGCCATTCTTACAGAAAAAGCGGAAGTGGCAGTAAAAGCGGATCATGCTGAAAATGCGGAGACAGCGAAAAAGGCAGATCATGCTGGGGCATCTGATACCGCAGAGAAAGCTGTTACTGCCGGATATGCGGAACTGTCCGGTAGCTGGAAAGGGAAGAAGGCTTTGGTCATTGGTGACAGCATTACGGCGGCTGGAAAATGGCAGAAGAAGCTGGAAGAATTGCTCGGTATGAATGTTGCTACCCATGCAAAGGGCGGCATCGGAATCCTTCGGATGACGGACGGTGACAACGGTCTGGATGGAACGTACAATGCAGAAACGGATAAGAATGGTGTCCTGCGACCGCTGATGGCCGCTGACGTGGAAGGCGTCAGCTTGATTGTGGTGCTTCCGGCCTACAACGAAAGAGCAACGGTTCTTGGCTCGGTCGGAGACTGTCATCCAGAACAGGAAACCATCTGCGGGCGAATCCAGTATCTTTTGAACCGCATCTATGAAGAACTGGAGGATGCCGGGAATCTGCTATGTCATGTGCTGGTGGCAACGCCGCATTGTGCGGGCAAATATCCGTATGTGGATGCAGATGGATACGAAGAATATCCGACCGGAACTGGCCAGACAATGGAAAAACTGTCAGATACGATCAAGGCTGTGGCGCAGGCAAATAATGTGGCAGTCTGTGATCTCTGGCATGAGAGCGGGATCAACCGCAGGACATGGAGTGTCTTTGGCGCACAGAAGAATGCTGTGAACGAGCAGTATGCCAAGTATCAGATGGATGCATCCGGCAGGGTGGTTGGAAGTGCACCGCAGCGGTATGTGAACGGACAGTCATATTACCAAAAGCGGAATGGCAGCATTATTCTGGAAAAATATACAGGATCTTCGCCGTATCCGTTTAATGGCGACCAGCTCCATTGCAGTACGGAGGGCTACGCCAGAATCGGAGAATGTGTGGTAGGATCTGTGATCCGGGCATTCGGAAAATAAATTTCCACTGATTTTCACGCAAAGTGTCTGTTATTTGCTGTGAAACGGTGTTCATTATAGAAGGAGTATTTTTTTCTTAAGGGCGGCAGAGAAACCGCCTGTTTTTTATGCCCCAAAGGGGCTGGAAAGGACAAGATTATGCAGAATGTGATCGATAAGATTGAGTGGATGTTCGCAGGTCTGGGTGGTTTCCTGGGCTGGTTCTTCGGTGGATTTGATGGCTTTCTCTATGCACTGGTGGTGTTTGTGGTCTGCGACTACTTCACCGGAGTGCTGGCAGCAGCCATCAAGCATGAACTTTCTTCTGAAGTTGGCTTTAAGGGGATTGCCAAGAAAGTGTGTATCTTCGTACTGGTTGGCATTGCTAACATCATTGATACGCAGATTCTTCAGAACGGTGCGGCCATCAGAACTGCTGTTGTGTTTTTCTATTTGGCAAATGAGGGTCTGAGCTGCCTCGAAAATGCAGCTGTCATTGGCCTTCCGGTGCCGGACAAACTCAAGGAAATGTTGGCACAGCTGAAGGAAGAAAAGAGTGACAAGCAGAACAAAGAGTAAGGAAAACGGGGAGAGGTGATGAGCCTCTCCTTCATTAGTAGGAGGAAAGCAATATGAGTAAGAAAGAGTATCCCGCAAAGCTGACAAACGGCTATTATCGTGTGCGTGAAGTCTGGGAAGATGAGGCATCCCAGTTGGGAGCGTACCGTCTGCTGGCGAATGCAAAAGCCAAGTGTGATGAAAACCCCGGCAGCCGTGTGTTCGACAATGACGGCAACGTGATTTATCCGGAAGAGGCTGTACCAGATACTGGTGCAGATGAGAGTGAAGAGAAAGCAGTCGTGGACGATATCCCGGAAGAAAAGCCAGAAACCACAGTCCCTGTGGAAGATACCCCAGCGGAGAAAGAAGCAGAGGCTGAAGTGGATGAGAACGAGTTCCCGACTGCAGAGGAGCTTCCGGCAACCATTGCCTACGGCAAACTCAAGACCCTCATGAATATTCGGGAGATGCCGGACACTGGCGCAGAAGTCGTGACCGTTTACAAAAGGAACACACTGATTGAAATCGTGGAATTCTGTGCGGCCTGGCTGAAAATAAAGTGCCCGGAAGCGGTGAGTGGTTTGGCCTACGTTCTTAACAGTGCGGATACCTATGCCTTCACAGCCAGCAAGATCTATACTGTGGTTCCCGGTGATAATCTCTGGAAGATCGCAGAAAGGGAACTGGGGAGTGGCAGCCGCTGTGCAGATCTCCGTGTGCTGAATGGGCTGACTTCCAACGCTATCCGGGTCGGCATGAAACTGCTGATTCCGTAACAACCAAATAACCACAGCACGAGGTTCAGAGTGATCTGGGCCTCAATTTTTTTTAGAAGGAGGAAATCATTATGGGATATACCAATAGTCCACTCGTTGTTTACACCAAGCTCTCTCCGAACCATTCCGGTCAGAGGACACACAGCATCGACCGCATTACGCCGCATTGTGTGGTCGGTCAGCTTTCTGCGGAAAGCATCTGCGGCTGTTTTACCAGTACGAGCCGTCAGGCAAGTTGCAACTACGGTATCGGTACAGATGGCCGTGTGTCGCTTTGTGTCGAGGAAAAGAACCGCAGCTGGTGTTCGTCCAGCAATGCCAATGACCAGAGGGCGGTCACCATCGAATGTGCCAGTGATATGAATGAGCCGTATGCCATGAACAGTGCGGTGTACAGTTCACTCATTAAGCTCTGTACCGATATCTGCCGACGAAACGGCAAGAAAAAACTTCTGTGGCTGGGAGATAAGAATAAAACTCTCAATTATGTACCTGCCGCAGACGAGATGGTGCTGACCGTTCACCGCTGGTTTGCCAACAAAAGCTGCCCTGGAAACTGGCTGTATGTCCGTCTTGGTGATCTGGCTGCAAGGGTAACTGCAGCACTGGGCGGTTCATCCTCATCCGGCATGCAGGCTTCTTCGCTCAAGAATCTCTCTGAAGCAGAAGCAGTTGCAAAGATCGGTCCGCTGTTTACTGCGAACCAGAAAACCACTGGCATTCTTGCTTGCGTGTCAATGGCTCAGTTCATTCTTGAGTCCGGCTACGGTAAATCTGAGCTGGCACAGAATGCTAATAACTGCTTTGGCATGAAGACTTCGCTTTCCGGGAACAGCTGGAGCGGCAGCAGTTGGGATGGCAAGTCTGTCTATACCAAGAAAACACAGGAGCAGAATGATGATGGCTCGATGGTCACGATCACAGCCGACTTCCGAAAGTACAGTTGTGTGGAGGATTCCATTACCGACCATGCCGCATATCTGCTCGGTGCGATGAACGGCAGTAAGAAACGCTATGAAGGTCTGGCCGGCTGCACGGATTACAAGAAAGCGGTACAGCTGATCAAAGATGGTGGTTATGCGACCAGCCACACTTATGTACAGAATCTTTGCAGTATCATCGAGCGTTGGAACCTTACGCAGTATGATGTGGCAAAGGCTTCTGAGGGTACGGTTATCTCCGGCTGGTACCGTGTCCGCAAAAGCTGGCAGAATGCGGCTTCTCAGAAGGGTGCTTTCCATGACCTGGCTTACGCAAAGCAGTGTGTGGATGTCAATCCGGGCTATTTCGTTTATGACCCGGCGGGTAAGGCAGTCTACCCGGAAGTTAAGGCAAACTGCCCATATGCGGTACGCGTTTCAATCAGTGACCTTAATATCCGTAAGGGACCTGGTACGAACTATGCTAAGACCGGGCAGTACACTGGAAAAGGCATATTTACAATTGTAGAGGAAGCAGACGGTGAGGGAGCAACCCGTTGGGGTCTGCTGAAGGCCTATGCCGGTAAGCGTAATGGCTGGATCAGCCTTGATTTTGCCAAGAAACTGTAAGAGATATGGCTCTGTCTTTTCAGGCAGGGCCTTTACATATTGGATGGTGCAGATAGGACAATAATCGGGTGGATTATTCTCCGTCTTTCTGCACCGAATTTACTTGATAATATCACGCAGTAGAGGGAATATGTGACTGCCCGAAGAGAAAAGCAGATGGGCGGAAAGGAGAGAACAAGATGAGTACAGCAAATGATTTTTTGCAGAAACTGCAGAGCGCAACGGTCAAAAGTACCGTACAGCAGAAACAGAAAAGCCGCCCGAATGCTTCAGCAGCCGAGCTTTCAAAGATGTTGATGGCAGCGACCGGACAGGGCGAATCAGTTCTGCCGGAAACCACATCTGTGACTCAGATGCCTGTGCAGGAAAAGAAATCCTATGAAGCGGTGAAAGAAAAAAGTGGTGCAGCTGACCTCTCTGAAAAGAAGGCGGCTGCATCTTCTTTTTTGCAGGAAAGCGTTGTGCGCCAAGAGATGTCTACCCAACAAAAAGAGAAAAAGACAAAGTTGCCGTTATCCGAATCCAAGGAAAACGGAGATGCCGGAATTGCTTCCCTGATCCAGAAGGCGTTGGCTGCAAAGGAGAAAATGCAGCAGGCAGTTCCTGTTATGGAACGGGTCGGTGGGTTGAGAAGCGAGTTCGAGGCGGTCTTCCAGCCACAGGCAGAAGCAATGAAAGAAGAAAATGAATTTATTTCCACAGCTTCTTTTCGCAGGACAAAGGAAAAGGAAGGGCATCTGAACGTAGCCGCTTACATTCGAGTTTCCACTGATTCCAGTGACCAGGAAAACTCCTACGAAACGCAGGAACGGTATTTTCATCAGCTGATCGAAAACAATCCAGACTGGAATCCAATCGGGGTTTACTCCGATTATGGAATTTCAGGAACGGTCAAGGATAAGCGTGTTGGATTCAAAAGACTTCTGCGGCACTGCAGGGAAGGGAAAATAGACCGTATTGTATGCAAGTCGATTTCCCGTTTCTCCAGAAATACGGCGGATTTTATGACCGCCCTTAATACTTTGCATGACAACAATGTGACGATCCTTTTTGAGAAAGAAAATCTGGACACAGCTGATCCGACCAGTGATTTCATTCTTACGACACTTGCGGCGATTGCCCAGGAAGAAAGCCGGAGTATTTCCAGAAACATCAATCTTGGAAATAAGATGCGCTATCCGAGAGGTGAGGTAAAGAACATGGTCATATATGGGTATCGCTACAATGGAAAGATGGTCACGACAGAAAGTGGATATCAGTATAGGGATATCGAAATTGTGGAAGAAGAAGCAAAAATCGTGCGCCGGATTTTTCAGGAGGTGGCAGAGGGTACTGCCTATACAGATGTTGCCAGAGGTTTGAATTATGACCAGATTCCAGCTCCTGAGACCGTGGCGGTCAAAGCCAGAAAAAAGAACTCAAAGAAAGGACAGCTGAACAGTGATCTGGAAGAAGGATGGACTGGAAGGATTATCTCTCAGATGATACAAAGGGAACGATATACGGGAGCTGTCCTGATCCAGAAAAAATACACCGTGGACTTTCTGAACCATAACACCCAGCGGAATAATGGAGAACTTCCGCAGTATCTGGTAAAGAACCACCATCCGGCGATTATAGACGAAGAACTGTTTGAAACTGTTCAAGAAATCCGCAGAGCCAATGCCGCCAAGAAAGAGAAGGGAGTAAAGAAAGGATCAAAGCCATTTTCAGGAAGGATCCTGTGTGGAGAATGCGGCAGATTCTTCCGAGTGAGAAATTCAAAAAACTATCCTATCTGGTACTGCCCAACAGCTGAGATTGATAATGGAAAGAGAATCTGCCACTGCGAGAAAATTTATGAAGAGCAGATTGTGAGGGCTTTCCGTAAAGCAATCATTGAACGGTTCCGGCTGAGCACACAGCCGATTCATGACAATGTGGGAGTGGCAGATATCATGAGCGGCCGTTATGGAGAGAAGTTTGAAGGTTTTACAAAGGAAGCTGATGACTTTGTTCCGCAGATGATCAAAAGACTGGAGAATATCCAGCACACTGATTTTATGGAACGGGACCGTGCTTTTTACAAACGGCAGATTGCCACCCTTCAGATTGGAATGGAAAGCAGTGGGAAAAAACTGCGTCTTCTGGAAAGCCAGAACGATGTGATGCAGACCAGACGCAAACTGCTGGGAGATGAGAGCATCGACGAGGCAGTCATTCAGAGCAATGCTGAGAAAATCAGAAGGTTGAAAGAAAAACTTGACCGGGATATGGATGAGAAAAAGCATCTGGAAGAACGGTTGGAGTATCTGGAAGGGTACTGGGAGGATTTGGAGAATGACCACAAGAGAAGAGAACGGGCAATTGAATGGATGAAGGAACTTCCGAAAGGAAGGGATGGCGTGGTGCAGTTTTTGAATGGAGTGACCTCAGATTACTGCAAGGCATTTGTCCTTTCTATTACGGTCCATTCCCCGTTGAACTATACGGTTCACTGGTATGATGACACAAGGACAGAGGTTGTCATGTACAGTAATATAGAAGATTACCGGTATACGGCATCTTATTTTGACGGACAGGCCATGCGGGATAACTGCTACCGGAAAAAATATGTAAAGAAAGGGTGAGGAAAAATGTCAGAGGTTTTACGATTGATAAAGGAAGCGGCGGCTCAAAAGGCTGCCCAGGAAAAGCCGAAGGGGTTAAGGGTGGCAGCTTACTGCAGAGTGTCCACAGATTCAGATGAACAGAAAACGTCCTACCGGACCCAGAAGGCATTCTACACGGATATGATACAGCGGCATCCGGGCTGGACATTCGCAGGAATTTATGCAGATGAGGGAATCACCGGAACAAGCCGCCTGCATAGGGATGAGTTCAACCAGATGCTGGAGGATGCGAGAAATGGGAAAATCGATTTAATAGTCACAAAATCCATATCGAGATTCGCAAGGAATACCGTGGATACCCTCGACTGCGCAAGACAGCTGAAACAGCTGACACCTCCTGTGGGAATCTTTTTTGAAAAGGAAAACATCAACACTCTGGATTCCACCAGTGAGGTGATCCTGACCATTTACTCCGCACTTGCTCAGGAAGAAAGCCATTCCATTTCGGATAACATCCACTGGTCTTATCAGAAGCGGTTCCAGGAAGGGAAGCCGATGGTTCATCTAAGCCGGATGATCGGATATGACAAAGGGGAAAACGGAGAATGGATCATCAATGAAGAGCAGGCGGAACCGGTGCGTTACCTTTTTCGGAGATATGCCTGCGGAGCCGGCCGTGCAACGATCATTAACGAGATGAACGAGCGAGGCTGGAAAACGGTATCTGGCACGGACTGGAACCCCAGCAGCTTCTCGAATGTGATCCTAAATGAGAAGTATGTGGGCGATTTGGAGATGCAGAAATATGTGACCAGCAATTTTCTTTCCCATAAGGCGGTTCCGAACAGAGGGCAGCTTCCAAAGTATTACATCAGGGACCACCACGCACCGATCGTCGACCGGGCAACCTGGTTGATCGTGCAAAGTGAAATGAAACGGAGGCCGCCGCTACTAAGCCGTGATCCTCTCAATATCTGCTATGTAAACCTTTCGTGTCCAGCGTGCGGAAAGACGATGGTCCACAAGAGGAGAAAGATTGCCGCATACTGGGTGGATGCAGAGTCCATTGAAGATACAAAGGAACGGCAGGGACTTCCGCTTTATGGTGTTGGGAAGATGTGCTGTTCGGATAAAGACTGCACAGAGGAGCTTTATGAGGTCGCTATTGAACAAGGCTTTATGGAGATGCTTTACCGCTTGAAACGGAATTACGAGGAAAACAAAGAGCAGTCGGAGCTGGCGGTCAAATACCGTGAATGCCAGAGGGAGCCGGAAGACCATTCAGGACGGATTTTGGAACTCAGGGAACTGCTTCAGAAGCTGGAACAGGAATGTAAACGCCTTATGAAAAAGCAGATGGAAGCACAGAAGAAAATGGCAGAGCAGGAACGGGTTTTCCTGCAGGAGAGCTTACAGGAGTCCATTCGGGATGGGAGCATTCAGATGGACGCTATTATGGAGGGGATGGATCAACAGCGTGTGGATGGTGTTTACACACCTGCGGCTGGAAGTGCCGAGGCAATGTACAATGAACTGCTGAAGGATATTCTGAAGCGGAAAGAAGAACTGGAAAACGAACTTCACATTTTGGAAGAAAGCAGTGAAGGCGGCATCATCCTGAAAAAGAGGTACGAATATTTTCTGGAGGAACTGCTGGCCCTGCCGGAGCAAAACCGCTATGGACAGAAGCTGGTGGTGCATGGTCTGGATGATAAAGAACCGCAGTGGACGGAATCGGGTGTGTTCTTGAGTACACCGGATATGCTAACCTTCAGCCGGGAAATGTATGCCGTAAATATTGAATCTGGCAGAGTGGACGGAGATGTGATCCATTACCGGACCATTTACGGAATGGAATTTACTGCTTTCGGAGCCAGAAGGACTATAAAGGACTTCAAGGATTATCGGGTATACGACAAAGATGGAAAACCAAAGTTTGCGGAAAATGAAGCAGAGATCCTTGGAGAATCGGTTCAGGTAGAGTATAGAAAGCGTCGGAACGGAAAAAAGATATGAAGGAAACGGAGGAGAGTATATGACACAGAAAAAAGTAGAAGTGATACCGGCTACAAAGCGGTCGGTGCATAACGGTGGTCAGCTGAAGGTGCAGAGCAATATCCGTGTGGCGGCATACTGTCGAGTCTCCACAGGGGATGAAAGCCAGCAGACTTCCTACACCACACAGAAAGCGTTTTACACAAATCTGATCACGAACAAACCCGGATGGAGATTTGCAGGCATTTACGCAGATGAGGCAAAATCAGGAACCAGCAGGGAACATCGTGAGGATTTCAACCGCATGATGGCAGATGCCCTGGACGGAAAGCTGGATTATATCGTGACTAAGTCGATTTCACGATTTGCCCGAAACACGGTGGACACCCTGAATTGTGTCCGCCAGCTTCGGCAGCAGAATCCTCCGGTTGGTGTTTACTTTGAAAAAGAGAACATCGATACGCTGGATGCGACCGGTGAATTGATCTTGACTATTCTTTCCGCACTGGCGCAGGATGAGAGCCGGTCCATTTCGGACAATATCCGCTGGTCGATCCAGAAAAATTTCCAGGCTGGAAAGCCGAAGATTGATCTGAACCGGATGCTTGGGTATGACAAGGGTGAAAATGGTGAATGGGTGATCAATCCGGAACAGGCAAAAACGGTTCGTTATATTTTTGAACGGTATGTATGTGGACAGACGGCAAACCGTATTGCAAAGGAGCTGAATGAACTTGGCAGAAAGACGGTGAACAAAAAGAACTGGTCGGCAAGTTCTGTGCTCACAGTTCTTCGGAATGAAAAATATGTGGGTGACATTGAGATGCAGAAGACCATCACAAAGGATTTCCTGACCCATCGGTCCACGATCAACAAAGGTGAGGCACCTCGCTATTATGTAGAAAACCATCATGTTGGCATCATTGACCGCAGTACATGGGACAAGGCTCAGACGATGCTTTATGAAAAGCCCAGCAAGGTTGGAGATTCGGTACCGGCTCAAAAGAAGAAGAGAGGATACACCGGCTCGCCATTTGGAAATCTGGTCTGCGGTGCGGTTCTTGAACATGGAGAAAGAGCCGGAAAAGAATGCGGTGAGGGATTCTTCCGTGTGACCTATACAGGTGTGGCAACCGGGTACACGGATGACCGAAGCCTTGCAGCAACTGGTGGCGATATGGATATCTACCTTGAAAAATACGCATATGCTTATCCCGTGTGGCGGTGTAAACAGAAGATGGGAAAGCGTGAGGGCGAAAAGCCCAGACAGAATGGCACACCGGATCAGAAGCTGTACTGCAGGGAAAAACACGGGAGATTGTCGGATGCCGAGAGAAAAGCAGCCAATGAAAGATGCCCTTCGGAAAGCATCCATGAATGTGCCTTGGAACAGAGTTTTATGGAAATGCTGTACCGCCTGAAACGGGATTACGAGAAAAACCATGAAGCTTCGGAAATCAGCACACTTTTTCATAAAGCCTGTGAACAGATGTATCAGCAGATGAAAGGAAACAGCGTATCGTTGGAAAGACTGGAAACGCTGGAGGCCCAGATCAAGGAGCTGGAAGAAAAACTGCAGGAGACGATCGGCCGTCAGGTTACGGCCATGCGGGATGCGGTGCTGGAGCAGAATTTGGAACTGAATGAATCACTGGCGGAGGGCAACATCACATTGGACGAGATTGACAGTGATATCCGAAATGGGCTGACGGGAAATGATATTGGTACGAGCTTCTACCATGCTGACTATGAAGAAGGGTCTGAAATCGAAGCCTATGCAAGTCTGGCAAAGGATATCCGGCAGCGAATTGAGAGTTTCCGAAAGGAAAAAGAAACGCTGAGCCAGGAACAGGGAACCCTTACGGTTATGAAGAAAAATTTTGACCTTTTCATTGCCTGCCTGAAAGAACTGCCGGAACAGAATGCCGCCGGTATGCCGCTGAAGGTGAACGGGCTGGATGTGCAGGGCAGCCTGTTTCGGGATGTGGATGGAAAGCCGGTTGATGGTGCGGTCGCCAGTCTGAAACGAGGACGATTGAAGATAACGCCGGAGAGGATCGCGGAAGCACCGGATCTGCTCCATTTTGAAAAAGGTATCTACTGCGCCTTTATGAAAAAGGGAACGGTGAAAGGCGATATCGTACTTTATGAAACGAATTTTGGTGTAACGCTGCCCACCTGTGGAAATCAGAGGACACTGACCAGTTTTCTGGGATTTAAGAAATGCAGCCTTGATGGGCTGGTGACGCTGGTCGATGCCCCGTACCGGGTGTATGACAATACGGTTCAGTACCGAAGATATCTGAGAAGTAAAGCAAAACGAGAGCAGGCTGTATAAAGGAAAGGATGCCCTGTCGGATGTATGGAAATGCATACCGGCAGGGCCCTTTTTGCTTTGTACGGATTTTTTATCGTACATATTGCTATGTGCAGAGTTTTGGTATATGGTGAGGATACAGAAATACACATAGCAGGAGTGATTGACATGAAAAAGTTAGCTTGGCTGTCCGTTGAGGATTATGGAACAACAGTGATGGAAATCATTGTGGCAAGTGCAATGAAAGGCTATCTGAGGCGGATGTCAGAGGAAGAAGCCTTGAAAAAGGTGGAGAGTATCATTGAACCAAAGATAATCCAGCTGTTCGGTGAAAGTGGCGCACCGATGCCAGTGCAAAGCCATGTTGATGGGGCAAAGTTTGCTGCGTTCATCGATGAGGCCGTGGCGGATTCGATACGAGAACTGGAAGTGAGGGAAGATGATATGTCCGGAGTCAGTATTGCTGTTTTGCAGAATGTAGAGGGAAAGAGTGTGGTGGAGACAATGAGTCCGGAATTTGTAGGATTCATTGGAGATGCGTATCGAAGCCTGAAATATACAAATCATTTAGAAAAGCCTTGAAATAAAACTGGAATCGAGTATCCTTAAAATTAGAAAAAATGATATTTAGGGCTTGACGGGGACAAAGTCCCTATGTGCTATACTCGGTTTCAGAAAGGAGGTCGAATGTTATGAGACCAAAAGAAATACAAGAAAAATTAGGCATTGATGCAGAGCGCATAAAACTCTTTAAGCGTGAGGGCATCTTCAAACCAGAACATCCGCCGGTGGGAAACAAGGCAACGGATTATACGGAAGCAGATTTCAAAAACCTGCAGAGGATTGTTGTCCTTACAAAATCTGGCTTAACCTGTGGAGATATAAAAAAACTTCAAGCAGGAGAAATTGATCTTGAACAGGCAATCCGTGAACGGAAACAGTATATCAATGATGAACTTGAACGAAAGAGGAATGCCTTAAAAATGCTGGATAACCTTCTGGATGACAGCGCAGAATTTGAAACTTTCCAGACGCAGCATTATTGGGACATCATCAGCGAAAAAGAAGCGGCAGGCGAGGAATTTATCGATATCGAGGATATGTATGGATATCGACCGGTTTCTCTGGAAAGAGCAGTCAAATGTCCTCATTGCGGTCATGAAGAAAATGTTGACCTTGAGGACTTCATGTATGATGAAAGCTCTTACGAAAAAGAAAATGGTATGGGACCGGATCTTGTGTACAGCTTTAATTCTGAAGATTGCTATGAATGTCCAGAATGTGGCCACACATTAAAAATCGAAGGCTGGATTCGGGAATACCCAATGGGAGCGTATGATTCGGAAGATATAAAAGTAGAGGATTGTGGGGGTGATGAAGATGACGAGTGAGGAAAGAGAACTGCTGAAAAGAATGGATGCCGGAGAACTGGACGGCATGGTCGGGGACATGTTTCAGACAGATGGTGGTTCAACTGTCTGGACGATAATTAAAAATGGGATTCCAGTCAGATTTAAGCAGGGACCCGGAGGTAAGTTTTTTAACGGAAAAGAAAATGAACGATACGAGGGAGTTCTTCATACACTTGCAAAATGGATGACTGATGAAGAGCGATTGGATTTTTTGAGAAAATTTGGATGGCTTATCCACGATGCAGCAGTAAATGCTTATAGCGCAAAGTTTAAGCCGAAAAAGTAAGTAAATGACTGCCCGCTGGCGCACTGTGTAGAATCCTACATGGAACGCTGGCGGGCTTCTTTTTTACTCCTGCCCGCATGAACCACAGACAGCACCCCGGAGTGAGCCGAAGTGCAGCTGTGGCTTATGCGGGCCTTTTGTTATGTGGTCAATGAGTTACAAAATCAGATTCCTAAACCATACAAAATTGCTTTCAGTTCCTTTACGGTGCGGGTAAGAATTTCCTGTTCCGTTGTATTGCAGTCTAAAAGCAGACGGTGAATCTCAGAATCTGCAGTAGATGCCGAGTGCGTCAGACTGTCTACGAGAAGGTCATCTGCAGATACATTCAGTGCATTTGCGATATCAACCAGGGTATCCAGGCTGGGACGGTTGATAGCAGTTTCGATAACACTGATGTGTTTACGGGTCATGTTAAGTTGTTCACCGAGCGCCTCCTGTGTGATACCAATTTGTTTGCGGGCATTTGAAATACGCTTGCCCAAGGCTTCATAGTCAATAGCCATGTGTTCCTCCTTATGTTTTCCCGCATAAGGCTGGTACGATTATCCCGCAGAGAAAAATACATAGCAACTGAATATGAGAGATTTTTAAGACCGCAAAATGCCACACCCCTATCTGCTGTGTGGTCTAAGGCCATTTTGCTACCTACTATGTAGCAAAACATGGAACGTGCTACATGATAGGTAGCAGTCAAAATGTCATGCAGCTCTTATAATATAAATGTAGGAAAAGACTGCAAATGAAAGGTAAAGGGAATGACAGGCAAAGAGGAAACAGGAATTTTCACATTATATAGTGATGTAGAAGCAACAGCTGTTCGCTGGCTGTGGTATCCGTTCATTGCAGTCGGGAAGATCACATTGCTGCAAGGCGACCCCGGCGACGGAAAGTCTACCATGATGATGAATCTGATTGCAGAATTATCAAAGGGTGGAACTATGCCGGATGGAAAGTCTATTGGAATGCCCCAGAAAGTTATTTACCAGTGTTCGGAAGATGATGCTTCAGACACCATCAAGCCGAGATTGGAAACGTGTGGAGCAGATTGTAGGAATGTAGCTTTTATAAATGAAGAAATGAACAGTGGCTTGACGCTGGATGATGAACGTATCAGAAAGGCGATTATACAATTTCGTCCAAGGTTGGTGGTCATTGACCCGATACAGGCATATCTGGGGAGTGATTCTGACCTTCAGATTGCAGGCAGGGCGAGAAAGCTGATGCAGCGTCTTGGAATGTGGGCATCTGCGTATGACTGTGCAGTTGTATTGATTGGTCACCTCAACAAGAAAGAGGGGACAAAAGATCTGTACCGGAGCATTGGTAGTGTGGATGTTGTGGCAGCAGCCAGAAGTGTTCTGCAAATGGAGCATGATCCGGAAAACAAAGACATTCGCATTGTGCGACAGATCAAGAACAATCTGGCCCCATCTGATGGAGAGATTCGTTTCTCAATAACGGCCGAGGAGGGTTTTCGATGGCTGGAGTGTAAGATCCCAACTGACTCGGAAGCAGAGTCAGAGCCTCCGAAGTTTGAATCAAAGTCTGAGAAAGCAGCATACCTGATAAAAAAACTGCTTTCCGAAGGCGATATGAGAGCAAGAGAAATCTATATGCGGATAAGTGACGAAGGCATCAGTCGCAGGACAGCAGAAAATACGAAAAAAGAACTCGGCATCCGAAGTTATCGGAAGATGCGCCAATGGTTTTGGAGCATAAAGCCGGAAGAATGAGAGGAAGTACATGGGAAACAGTGGAACAGAGTCGGTAGACCGCAAGCAGAAAATCAGAGACAGATATAAGGGCGTGGATGCTTCTGAATTGGAGGTCATCCCGGCAAAGGCAGTGGAGGGGCTTGGAGAAAGTACCTCTATTCGGCGTGTTGCGGCTTATGTCCGTGTTTCCACTGACAACGACGAGCAGACTTCATCCTATGAACTTCAGAAAAATTACTATACTGAGTACATAAAGGCACAGCCGGGATGGGAGTTCGTTGGAATTTACGATGATGAGGGCATCAGCGGAACTTCGCTGGAGCATCGCAAAGGAATGCAGCAGTTGATTGAAGACTGTAAGGCAGGAAAGATAGACTTGGTTCTTACAAAGTCCATCGCCCGTTTTGCCCGAAACATTGTGGACTGCCTTTCGGTCATTGAAACGCTGAAAAATCTTGACCCGCCCGTGGGTGTGAAATTTGAGGCCGACAATATTTATACACTGGACAGCAATGGCCGTATGATTCTGACCATTCTGGCATCTGTGGCTGAAGAGGAATCTCATTCCAAGTCGATTATTATGAACTGGTCTATTGACCGGCGGTTCAGCCGAGGTCTGTTTTTGACGCCGGCATTGTTGGGATATGATCAGGACGAGGATGGAAATCTTGTGGTAAATGAAAGTGAGGCACAGACGGTTAGAGTCATTTATTACCTGTATCTGAATGGCTTTTCCTTTACCGAGATTGCAGAGCTTCTGACCGAGTATGGGCGTAAAACCAAGCTGGGAAATACCGAATGGAATCCGGGTACGATAGCTGGCGTCATTGCAAATGAACGCCACTGTGGGGATGTGCTGGCAAGAAAGACTTTCACGCCGAACTTTCTTACACATAAGTCAAAGAAAAATAACAATGACCGGACGCAGTATCGACAGAGGGACCACCATGAGGCGATTGTGTCCAGAGAGGTTTATAATGCAGCCAATCATCTGAGGGCATCCCGCAACTATACAAGGAAGAATAGGCCGTTGCCGGTTCTGAGTGTGGTGGATGATGGTATTCTTCGAGGATATGTACCTTTCGACAAGGACTGGACTGGCTTTTCGGCTGAAGAATATCGGGAGGCTTCTGAAAGCGTAATGCAGGAGGAATCGGATAACACCACAGAGGTTATGGATCGGCTGGATCTGTCCGGCTATGAAGTAGTACGGGCTCAGTATTTTTCTACACTACAGAACCCGGCGATGACAATCTCCAATGGTAAGCTGCGGTTCAATACCTCCTGTCTGAAAAAGTTTGAAGATGTGGAGTATGTGGAACTGCTTCTGAACTCGGTTGACCGTTGTGTTGCGATTCGGCCATGCGAAAAGGGCAATCCGAATGCTGTTCACTGGGGAAGGCTGAAAGAGGGTCGCTGGTGTGCAAGCACACTGGGCTGCCGTGGCCTGGCTAAGACACTTTTCGACATTATGGAATGGGAAGAGGGTTTGAAGTATCGTTTCCGGGGGCAGTTTGTGGAACAAGGGGACAATAAGCTGATGCTTTTTGAACTGGATGAGCCGGAGATGATCAAAATAGAGGAAATCGTTCTGCCACCGAAAGAAGAGGAAGCCGAGGGCAAAACGGTCAAACAGACGATTTACATTTTTCCACCTGAATGGGCGGGAACTTTTGGACAGCCAATCACAAGTATTGCACAGGTTGGCATTTTGCAGCAGGAGCATTATGCAGGAAATTGGGATGTACTCCGGCCGGCAGCAGAAATTAAAGAAATGAATACATTTACCGCAGATGGTCTGAACGCATTGCTCCATGAGGCGGAAGAAATAATGGAAGGATGGACCGACACGAATGAATGAGGAACACATAAGCATTGCCCCATCAGCGGAGCAGGCAGAAAATGAAAGAGATGCACGAGCGGAGGAATTACAGAGTACCTTTTCGTATGATGGATATCAAGTTGTGCGAAAGGAGTTGTTTGCACATCTTCGTGATCCTGCAATCGTGATTCGCAAGGATAGTATCACATTCAACACAGCCTGCATTACAGGTCTGGAGGATGTGGTTTATGTACACGTCATGTTCAATAACGATTTGAAGCGTATTGTTGTGCGTGGCTGCGATGAAAATGACAAGGATGCTCTGCGCTGGTGCATTGCAAAGCCGGATAAGCGTAAGAGCAGGAAGATGAGCTGCAAGCCCTTTGCGGAACTGGTCTATAAAGAAATGGACTGGGATAGTGAATGCAGATATAAGGTGCTGGGGTACAGGATTACCTTTGAGGGGGAAACTCTGTACGTTTTTGATCTGCTTGTGCCAGAGATTTTCCATGATGGGCAGAAGCGAAAGAAAGGAACAGTGGCAGAACAGCCAGCTGATCAGGAGACTAAGCCTGTGAATACTCGGAAGGGATTTTACCCGGATGATATTGCAGGTACTTTTGGCGTACCTGTAGAAGAACATCTAAGAGAATCCGAAGTCCGGCAGATGGATGGCTATGTATCAATGGGAGTTTTGACAGGAAGGACAGTCCCCGATACCGGGCTTGATTAAAAATGATTTTACAATACCAAGGGGGAAGTGCGCCCTTTTTTGGAGGTGAGAAAATTGCAGGAAAAAGAACAGAAATGGTACTCCGGGATGCTGGGAGTTACATTCAATGCGGAGGAAGGACGAATCACCATCTTCCGCAGCACACTGGAGGCACTTGGATGGCCGACACATTACCGATTTCTGTACAACCGGAAGATGGGGCAGATTGCAGTACAGGCATGTAAGGCAGAGGATGCCGGGGCGCATCGTGTGACAAGGCTGAATGAAACAAACAGCTGTGAGATTAAGTGTGTGGCTTTTTCCAGAATGATCTATCAGGATGCCCATTGGAATATGAAAAGATCATACAGAATGGTCGGAAGAGGATTCCCGGAACAGAGCCTTGTGAGTTTTTCAATTTTGGATGCGATTCCGATAGAAAACGGAAAAATGCTGGACGCGGCTGTAAGCCCCACAGTTGCCCCACGTCGGGCAGAAGCCAGCCCATCGCAAAACAACCCCAGTTCGGCAGTAAAAGCCGACAGAGGGGCTGTCTGAGGGGCGTGTGGGCAAGGCGGCAGAGAGACGGGAATTAAGCTGCCAGCTTGGTTGGAATCCAGCCTGCTACGGAAACGCAGCCAGCAGGAAAGAAAACGCCGGGGCAGGAAAAAGTGATTTTTCTCACTTATCTCAATAAAAAAGTGATTATTATCACTTATAGAAAAGGGCAAATAAGTGAGCTTTTTTGTCACCCAATGATAATTACATAAAACGAAATAAGTGAACATAATCACTTATGAACCCAGAAAAGTGAATAAAATCACTTATAAGCGAAAAAGTGAGCTTTTTGAAAATTAAATAGAAAAATGAATCTCTTGGAGCTACTGATCTGACGGTCGGTAGCTCTTTTCTTTTTGCCTAAAAATGAACGGAAAAATCGAAAATGTACCTACATAAGACGAAAAATGGACATTATACTCCACCCTGTTGCTATTTTTCCGGCAAATTAGAGGTGGTGGAATGTCTACCTCAAACTTTCAGTGGCGGCATGATGGTCTACGGTGGCGTATAAAACTCATGCAAAATACTTTACTGCGAGCCTGTTTTATTGTGGAGCAAGGTAGTGACATGATACCTTCATTTTTCCGAAGAATTAGAGGTGGAGGTTGAAAGTGTTGAAAAGCCCAAAATCTATTTTTCTGGAAAAGTTTATTGCAGAGAAAAGGCGGACATGATAACTGCATTTTTCTGGGGAATTAGAGGTAGTGAGGGGGAGAGGATTGTTCATGTTGCAACAAAGGCTGAATATGAACTTGTACAGTTTTAACAAAATAAGTTGGTGTACGGGTTATGACAAGAAAGGTCAGCACTTTGAGAAATGGGTAAGTAGCCCGTCACGTTATGACAATAAGACATAACACTTTGGCGGTGAGGTGTCCGTAAGGTGTCTATTGCACCGGAGAATACAGTGGTCGGGAAAGTTGCAAAGGAAAAAGAAAAGGAACTGGAAACATGGCTTCGAGGCTTGCCGAGGATGGATGAGATGGTTGAGGACTACGGAATAGACATTCCGCTTTGGGAAAAAATCATGGACCAGCAAGGCAGTGTGTGCTGTGCATGGGAGAAGACTGGACAGCAATGGTATACGCAATTACAGACGTATCTAAAAACAGTCAATAAGCTCAGATTTTGAACGGGTGGATGACATTACATTTACCATCAGCACAAGTACAGCTGGAATACTGGGTATTGACTATGTTTATGAAGCTGGTTTTAACAAAGTTGTATTTATTATCCGTAAGGATATCGAAAAAGAATTTAAAGAAGTTATTGGTGACAGAATTGCAGGTATCTGCAGCGAGCATAATGTGACTGTAGATTATGCTTTTCAGGATATCAATGACATTCCGAGCGCTTTACCGGAAGGCAGAACGAAACCGTGGGGAACGGGACAGGCTGTTCTGGCAGCGAAGGATGTGCTGACAACTCCGTTTATTGTGATCAATGCGGATGACTATTATGGAAAAGAAGGATTCCGTGCGGTTCATGAATATCTGGTAAATGGCGGTCAGTCCTGTATGGCTGGATTTGTTCTGAAAAATACTTTGTCAGATAATGGCGGAGTTACTCGTGGTATCTGTAAAATGGATGCGGAAAACAACCTGACGGAAGTTGTAGAAACAAAGAATATCGTTAAGACTGCAGAGGGTGCAGAAGCTGATGAAGTGAAGCTGGATGTTGATTCTTTGGTTTCCATGAATATGTGGGGACTTACTCCTGATTTCCTGAAAACACTGGAAGAGGGATTTAAAGAATTTTTTGAAAAAGAAGTTCCGGCGAATCCGCTGAAAGCAGAATATCTGATTCCGACATTTATCGGAGAACTGTTATCAGAAGGAAAGATGTCTGTGAAGGTTCTGCGTACTAATGACACCTGGTATGGAATGACTTACAAAGAAGATGTTGCAGCAGTAAAAGAAAGCTTCAGTAAGATGCTGGAGAATGGTACATATAAGGGAGATTTATTCTCTGATCTGTAATGCATGTAGCCACGGGAAACCGTGGCTATCTGTGGTATCTGGGAAAACTCGCTTTACGTAAAAATGGTTTCATGATATCATTATTTTTATAAATGATGGTTACGTGGAACTTTTTTCTTGGCTTGTGGAGGTGCTGGAATGACAGGAAAGAAAAAGCTGCCAATAGGAATAGACATTTTTGAAAAATTAGACAGGGAAGAATTCTATTACGTAGATAAAACTGGGCTGATCGCTGGTGATGAGATTGTAAAAGAAATTTATCAGGAATTGACATATAATGAACTGGACAGCAGCATCGAAAACCTGTGGAGTGTACTCTTTACGACTGGATATCTGACACAACGTGGCCAGGAAGGAAAGAAGTATCGTTTGGCAATCCCAAATAATGAGATCAGAGAATTATTTATTTTACAGATCAGGGAATGGTTCCGTGATGTATCCAGAAAAGACGGGGAGACACTGAACCGGTTCTGTGAGGCATTTCCGGATCAGAATCCAAAGAAAGTAGAAGAGATATTCAGCGATTATCTCTGGAATAATTGTAAAGTGATGTTGGGTTGATGGAGAAACAAATGATTACAAAGGAAAATTTTGGTAAGAGAATAAGTGATTTACGAATCGGGGGGGGGCAAAACTCAGCTCGTGAAATGAGCCTTGCGCTGGGACAGAACCCGAGTTATATTAATCGAATCGAAAACGGCAAAGCACTGCCATCGATGCAGGGATTTTTCAGCATCTGTGAGTATCTGCAGATCACACCGGGTGATTTTTTTAATGAGGATTCAGAAGCTCCGCGGGAAGTGCGGGAGCTACTGGAGAAGATTGAGATGCTTACACCTGAACAGAGGACTCTGATCAGACAGGTAGTTGAGCAGTTTTTGGGAGAATAATTCCATAAAAGATAAGCAGGAGACCTTTACGGCCGCCTGCTTATCTTTTATATTGTGAGTAAATTTCTGAAATCAAACACATCTTCTTCATCCATCAGGCGTTCCATTTCATTGAGATTCGGATCGGAGTGTTCAAGTTCTCTTGAGAATCGATAGCAGATGGAAATCATATCTTCAAAGGTAAAATGACGGTCATTTTTTAACCAGGTTCCTGCGGCGAGTTCGTGGATCATGAAGGTGCAGATGACAGCCATTTTGACTTTGGCAAAGATCTGATCGTCATAAACGGCTCCACAGAAGTAGGTGTAGATCCAGTAGAGAAGAAGCTGTTCTTCGTGAACCGTCCAGTCTGGATAATCGTGTGCGAAGGCGGCATAAATTTCTGAAAGCTCCGTATCACTTTGGCAGGAATCATAAAGTGGAACGAGTGTTTTTCGAAGGTATGTATGCCAGCCTGGGCGAAGAACCTCCATCTGTGGGATAACTGTGCGCCAGATCTGTTTGCATAGAGCAAGCAGGGAGACTGTATCAGAGGTAGAATCTTTGCAGGGCTGTTCAGAAGATACCGGACGATCGTTATTCCATTTCTGGATCTTATTCAGAAATTTCTCGCCATATCCGGATTTTTGATGCCGACCGCAGATATCTTCCCACTGGAACAGCTCATTTTTGTCCAGACTGAGCTGGAAATCATGCGCACATGCCAGAAGTTTCTGACGGCGTAATCTGACCGGTATGGAACGATCCTGAATTACAGAGAAAAGATAGTCTCTGGTGTCCATCAAAGCGGTAAAAAGAAAATAATCGAAGTCATCGAAAGTTTCTTCCGGTGCTGCGACTTCTCTGGTGAAGAATGTGATTTTTTCTTTGTGGGATAAAAAAATTCTCGCGGCTTCCGGGCAGGAGAGGGACAGGGAGTATTCACGCAGCCCTTCAAATTCTTCAATGTGACGTGGATATTTTCGACAGGTGTCGCATAACATATCTTTACCGGCTTCGCTGTAGATATCGCAGAGATTGTCTTCATTCAGAAATGCACAGCGTTTGTCATACTGACAGAAAGAATGTTCTTTCCAGTCGATGTCATTGTGAAGTCTGTTTCGAAAAGGACCTTTGAATCTACGGTATTTCTGGAGGCTTTTTTCATCGATCATGATCTGCCATCCGGCACAGCAGGTATCGGGACAGGCACCTGCGATACAGGAAAATTCTTTATAAAAAGTAGGTTTTGTTATCTGCATGTCTTGTTCTCCTTAACTTTATGTGCGATAATGTTCAGCAAAAGTATAACATTTTGTAGTGTAAACTACAATGAAAGGAGCCATTCATGGAGCAATATATAAATAATGCACCGTTTGCATTGGTAATCGTGTTTTTGATCATAGGTTTTGTGTTCCTGATCAAAGGAGCAGATTTTTTTGTTGAGGGAAGTTCCAGCATTGCAAAGAAGCTGAAAGTTCCTTCAATCATCATCGGTCTGACGATCGTTGCAATGGGAACATCCCTTCCGGAAACTGCAGTCAGTGTGACTGCATCATTGGTGCACAATAATGAACTTGCAGTCAGTAATGTAGTCGGATCTAATATTTTTAATCTGATGTTTGTGATCGGTGTCTGTGCGATAATGACACCGATCATGGTGCAGAAGGATACGATTGCGAGGGATATCCCGCTTTCTGTTATCTGTGCGCTGCTTCTTCTGGGACTAGGATATCTTGCACTGGGAGATGCACACGGAATGATATTGGGACATTTGGACGGAGCTGTTTTTCTGGGCGCATTTGCGGGATATATTTTCTATATGATCCGGACTGCAATGAAAGCAAGGACCGAAGGGAAAAAAGTCGAGATCGAAGCAGTTGAGGAGCTGGAAGATGGAGAACTGAAACTGTTGTCTTATCCAAAGAGTATTCTCTGCATTGTTGGTGGTGCAGTGGCAATTGCATTTGGCGGGGATATGACAGTTGATGCGGCAAGCAGGATCGCAATAGATCTGGGAATGAGCCAGACACTTGTGGGATTGACGATCGTTTCAATTGGAACGTCACTTCCTGAACTGGTTACTTCTGTGGTTGCGGCACGCAAAAATGAAGTTGATATGGCAGTGGGAAATGCAGTCGGTTCGAATATATTTAATATTCTGATGGTCCTTGGTATTGCATCTGCTATCAGTCCGGTGTCGCTGATCAGTGAAAATGTGATCGATATTCTGGTCCTTGTCGGCTTTTCTGTCGTAGTCTGGTTTTTTGCCAGAAGTGACAGGAAGATCACAAGAAACGAAGGTATTGCCATGGTGGCAATGTATCTGATCTACACGGCATATATTATTATGAGATGACTGCCATTCGATATGGTAATTGCAGGCATTTGCAGATAAACTTGAACTCCTGCAGTTTTTGTGTTATGATAGACCAAAATTTGGTTTTTATAAAATTATGCTTATTTTTTACATTATAGTTTGCTTTATATAAAGTTAAGAAGAGAAGAGGAGAAATATTTATGTGTGGAATAGTTGGTTTTACAGGATGCCATCAGGCAGCCCCGATCCTTCTGGATGGCCTTTCTAAGCTGGAATATCGTGGATATGATTCCGCGGGTATTGCGGTTCGTGATGGCGAAGGTGAGACAGAAGTCATTAAGGCGAAAGGACGTCTGAAGGTTTTATCCGAGAAGACAAATGACGGAGAATCTGTTCCGGGTACCTGTGGTATCGGACATACCAGATGGGCAACTCACGGCGAACCGTCTGAGAACAATGCACACCCACATGTAAGTGATGATGGAAATGTTGTTGCAGTTCATAACGGAATCATTGAGAACTATCAGGAGCTGAAGGATAAACTTCTTCGCAAAGGTTATGCATTTTATTCTGAGACCGATACAGAAGTTGCTGTTAAACTGGTGGATTATTATTACAAGAAATACGAGGGAACACCGGTCGATGCAATCAATCATGCAATGGTCCGTATCCGTGGTTCTTATGCACTTGCGATCATGTTTAAAGATTATCCGGAAGAAATCTATGTAGCTCGTAAAGACAGCCCGATGATTCTGGGTGTTTCTGATGGAGAGTCTTACGTTGCATCTGATGTTCCGGCTATTCTGAAATATACAAGAAATGTATATTATATCGGAAACCTGGAGATGGCCCGCGTTCGTAAAGGTGAGATCACATTCTATAACCTGGATGGCGAAGAAATCCAGAAACAGATGAAAACAATCGAGTGGGATGCAGAAGCAGCAGAAAAAGCCGGTTTCGAGCATTTCATGATGAAAGAGATCCACGAGCAGCCGAAAGCAGTTCAGGACACTTTGAGTTCTGTTGTGAAAGACGGACAGATCGATCTTTCTGAAATCGGACTTACAGATGAAAACATTCAGGACATTGACCAGATTTATATTATCGCATGTGGTTCTGCATATCATGTGGGAATGGCTGCACAGTATGTATTTGAAGATATGGTTCGTGTTCCGGTTCGTGTTGAGCTGGCATCCGAATTCCGTTACAGAAATCCGATTCTGAATCCGAAAGCGCTGGCAATCATTATCAGCCAGTCCGGTGAGACTGCAGACAGTCTTGCAGCACTGCGTCTCTGCAAAGAAAACAACATCCGTACACTTGGTATTGTGAATGTGGTTGGTTCCTCTATTGCACGTGAAGCAGACAATGTCTTCTATACACTTGCTGGTCCGGAAATCTCTGTTGCAACAACAAAAGCGTACAGCACACAGCTGATTGCAGCTTATGTGTTGGCTATTCAGTTTGCAAAAGTAAAAGGTACGATTTCCGAGGAACAGTACGTGGCATATATTAAAGAACTTGAAACTCTGCCGGATAAGATCCAGAGAATCATCGATGACAAAGAACGCATCCAGTGGTTCGCATCTAAACAGGCGAATGCAAAAGATGTATTCTTCATCGGTCGTGGCATTGATTATGCAATCTGTCTGGAAGGCAGCCTGAAGATGAAAGAGATCAGTTACATCCATTCTGAGGCATATGCAGCAGGTGAACTGAAACATGGTACGATTTCCCTGATCGAAGACGGTACACTGGTGATCGGCGTTCTTACACAGCCGGCTCTTTATGAAAAAACAGTCAGCAATATGGTTGAGTGCAGGAGCCGTGGCGCATACCTGATGGGTCTGACTACATTTGGAAATTATAACATCGAGGATACTGCGGACTTCACCGTATATATGCCGAAGACAGATCCGCATTTTGCAACATCCCTTGCAGTCATTCCACTGCAGTTGCTGGGATACTATGTAAGTGTTGCCAAGGGCCTTGATGTAGATAAGCCGAGAAACCTTGCAAAGAGCGTAACGGTTGAATAAAGATTTAATATTTAAGCGGAAAACCATCAGGCTTTCCGCTTTTTATCTTTCATCCACATCTGGATATATTCCATCTGTTCCTGGTCGGATATTTCCTGTGATCCGGGGTCATTTCCAGCGGCGAGGCAGCAGAAGAGCACAAATGCCTGCAGGCAGAAAAACACAATAAGTGCTACAATGATCAAATTCCGCACCCCCTTTCACTGAAACTGGAATATATTAATATAGAAACCTCTATCTGGAGTATATGCATGAATGAGTCATTTTATACAGGGAAGGGAATCGGAGTGGCAATTCTTGACACGGGAATCTATCCGCATATAGATTTTGACAGCAGAATCTGTGCTTTTGCGGATTTTATAGCGCATAAAAAATTCCCATATGATGACAATGGACATGGAACCTGTGTAGCCGGAATTCTGGCCGGGAGTGGCAGGGCCTCCATGGGAAGATACAAGGGGATGGCACCAGGCAGCAGGATAGCAGCGCTGAAAGTACTTGACCGGTTCGGAAATGGAAATAAAGAAGATGTCCTGCAGGCTTTTCGCTGGATTTTACAGAACAGGGAACGATACAAGCTTCGAATTGTTAATATTTCTGTAGGAACGACTTATCGTACGCGAAACGAGCAGGATGTACTGGTGCAGGGTGTGGAGAAATTATGGGATGAAGGGCTGGTTGTGGTCGCGGCGGCAGGAAATCAGGGACCAAAGCCGGGGAGCGTGACGGCACCTGGATGCAGCAAAAAGATCATTACGGTGGGATCCAGTGATATGCTCTCGGGAAAGCAGGCGGTATCCGGACGGGGACCGACGTTTGAGTGTGTATGCAAGCCGGATCTGGTGGCACCGGGACGGCAGATCATGGCGTGTACCCCGGGAGCTGGAAACCTGTACAGCATGAAAAGCGGAACGTCCATGTCAACTCCGCTGGTATCCGGTGCAATTGCACTGGCACTGGAAAAAGATTCTCTGCTTTCCAATGTAGAGATTAAAATGATGCTGCGAGACAGCTGCGATGATATGGGGCTACCGCGAAATCAGCAAGGCTGGGGAAAATTCAACTGCAAAAAGTTTTTGGCATTATAGGAAATGCACATGATTGTATAAATAAAAATGCATGATTTTACCATAGTAAAGACTGAAAGTATTGACGGAACTCCTTTTTTCGGATAGAATAGTAGGAAATTGGCAATTGTTCGGAGATAAACAGTTGCAAAAAATCAGATATCAGACAAGGGAGACGTATTATGGAAAAAATTCAAATGACGACACCGTTGGTAGAGATGGATGGAGATGAGATGACCAGAATTCTCTGGAAAATGATCAAAGATGAACTTCTTCTTCCGTTTATTGATCTGAATACAGAGTATTATGATCTTGGATTGACTTATCGTAATGAAACAGATGATCAGGTTACGATTGATGCCGCCGAAGCAACTAAGAAATATGGTGTTGCAGTAAAATGTGCGACGATCACTCCAAATCATGCACGTATGGACGAATATGATCTCAAGAAGATGTACAAGAGCCCGAATGGTACGATCCGTGCAATCCTTGATGGAACAGTATTCCGTGCACCGATCGTTGTAAAGGGAATTGAGCCATGTGTACGCAACTGGAAGAAACCGATCACACTTGCGCGTCATGCATATGGAGATATTTACAAGAATACAGAGATGTACATTGACAAACCAGGTAAGGTTGAGCTTGTTTATACTTCTGAAGACGGCGAAGAGAAACGCTCCCTTGTACAGGAATTTAAGGCACCTGGTGTTGCGATGGGTATGCATAATATGACAGCATCCATCGAAAGCTTTGCGAGAAGCTGTTTCAACTATGCACTGGATACAAAACAGGATGTATGGTTTGGCGCGAAAGATACAATCTCCAAGACATACGATGCGAAATTCAAAGAAGTATTTCAGACGATATTTGACACAGAATTTAAGGATAAATTCGAAGAAGCAGGACTTACTTATTTCTACAGTCTGATCGATGATATCGTAGCGCGTGTTATGAAGGCAGAAGGCGGATTTATCTGGGCATGCAAGAACTATGACGGAGATGTTATGAGTGATATGGTTTCTTCCGCGTTTGGTTCTCTTGCAATGATGACCTCTGTACTTGTTTCTCCACAGGGCTATTATGAGTACGAAGCTGCTCATGGAACGGTACAGAGACATTATTATCGTCATCTGGAAGGAAAAGAAACTTCTACCAACTCTGTGGCAACGATTTTTGCATGGACAGGAGCTCTTCGTAAACGTGGAGAACTGGATGGCAATCAGAAACTGGAAGAGTTTGCAGATAAACTGGAAAAAGCTACCCTTTCCACGATTGAAAGTGGCAAGATGACCAAAGACCTTGCACTGATCACAACAATTGAGAATCCGACTGTACTGAACAGCCGTGATTTCATCCTTGCAATCAGAGAATCTCTGGAAAAAATGATTTAATATACGCACAAAAGAGCCATTGTATCAACTGCGATACAGTGGCTCCTGTAATATTGGGAGAGAAAATTGCAGTTACGCAAGTTCCTCCCATTTTTCATATAATTCTTCAAGTTCTTCCTGAATCTTATCTTTTTCGCGGCTTAGTTCCGCGCAGCGTCCGACATTTGTGCAGACATCCGGAAGGACGAGTGTATCATCGATTTCTTTATCACGTGTTTCGAGTTCCTCGATGCGTGTTTCGACTTTTTTAAGTTCGTTTTCCTGTTTTCGTTTACGGGCCTGTTCTTCTTTTTGCTGCTGCCAGGTGAGTTTTCCCTCAGAATGAGTTTCTTCTTTAGCTTCTTCGGTGGCTTCCTGTGCAGTCGGAGCATATTTCTCAGTCAGTTCTTCTTTTTTCTCCAGATAATAATCGTAATCTCCGATATAGTTGACAACAGACTGATTTGTCAGATCCAGAATGCGTGTTGCAGTCTGGTTGATGAAATAACGGTCATGAGAAACATACAACACAGTTCCGGTATAGCTGTTCAGTGCTTCTTCCAGAATTTCCTTGGATGCGATATCCAGATGGTTGGTAGGCTCATCAAGGATCAGGAAATTGGCTTCTGAAAGCATCAGTTTGGCAAGAGAAACACGGCCTCGTTCACCACCGGAAAGAGAGGAGATCACTTTGAATACATCGTCTCCGGTAAAGAGAAATGCTGCCAGCATATTACGGATCTGTGTCTCGGTCAGTGTCGGATATGTGTCTGAAATTTCCTCAAAAATTGTTTTTTCTGCATGAAGTACATGATGCTCCTGATCATAGTAACCAATCTGCACTTTGGCACCCAGAGAGAAGCTTCCGGCGTCTGCATCCAGAAGTCCGTTGAGAATCTTGAGCATTGTAGTTTTGCCGGTTCCGTTGTTTCCGATCAGTGCTACACGCTCGCCTCGTTTGATCTGGAAAGAAATATTGGAAAAAAGTTTCTGCTGCGGGAAACTTTTGGCGAGATCTTCTACGGTAAGGACATCGTTTCCACTGACCACGCGTGGCTCAAGAGAAAGACGCATCTGGCTCTGGACTTCGACGGGTTTGTCGATCCGCTGAATCTTATTCAGCATCTTTTCACGGCTCTCTGCACGTTTGATGGATTTTTCTCTGTTGAAAGATTTCAGCTTGACGATAACGGCTTCCTGATGTTTGATCTCGCGCTGCTGGTTGAGATATGCCTTGTACTGGGCATCACGAAGCTGTGCTTTTTTCTCTGCATAAGCGGAGTAATTACCGGCATACATACGAACCTGTCCGGCATCGATCTCGATGACTTTTGTGACAACTTTGTCCAGAAAGTAGCGGTCATGAGATACAATGAAAACAGCACCAGGATAATTGAGAAGATAAGTTTCCAGCCAGGCAATGCTTTCCATATCCAGGTGGTTGGTAGGCTCATCGAGCAGAAGAATATCTGGTTTGGAAATCAGCAGTTTACCGAGGGCAACACGTGTTTTCTGACCGCCGGAAAGAGTCGCCACCTGTTTGGTAAAATCCTCTTCTGTAAATCCGAGACCATTCAGAACACCCATAAGTTCGCTTTTGTAGGCATAGCCATTCTCTAGTTCAAATTCATGAGTCAGGCGGGTGTAGGAGTTCATCAGGCGGTCAAGTTCTTCGCCGGAAGCATTTTTCATCTGGACTTCCATGGCACGAAGGCGTTCTTCCATATCGATGATATACTGTTTGGTGCTTAAGAGTTCTTCATATACAGAAAGGTGTCCCTGTACATCCTGATACTGGGCGAGGTAACCGATGCGTTTGTCCTTGGCAAGAACTACCTGTCCGGCATCTGCATGGATCTCTTCCATTATAATGCGAAGAAGTGTGGTCTTGCCGGCACCGTTATTACCGATCAGAGCAGCTTTTTCGCGTTCTTCTATATGAAAAGAGGCATCTTCCAGAATCACTTTTTCACCGAAGGATTTGGAGATACCCTGACATGATAAAATCATAGTTATTCCTCCGAAGTAAATATACGGTATGATTATAAAAGCAAAAATGACCTTTGTAAAGGAAAATCAATGAAAATTGTACATATTTGACAACATTGATTGACAACAAAATGTCAATTCGTTATAATTAACGAGAAAGTGTAAGGAGGGACAACGGTGGAAGCAAAACAGATTTCAAAAGCTGTGATTAAGAGACTGCCACGTTACTATAGATACCTTGGTGAACTTCTGGAAGACAATGTAGAGAGAATCTCTTCCAATGATCTTAGTAAAAAAATGCGTGTTACAGCGTCTCAGATACGTCAGGATCTGAATAATTTCGGGGGATTTGGACAGCAGGGATACGGTTATAATGTAAAATATCTTTATACAGAGATCGGTAAGATCCTGGGGCTAGATATCGTGCATCCGATGATCATTGTAGGAGCTGGTAATCTGGGGCAGGCACTTGCCAATTATGTTGAGTTTGAGAAGAGAGGATTCAAGCTGGTCGGTATTTTTGATGTAAATCCGGTACTTGAGGGAATTGCGGTTCGTGGGATTGAGATTCAGATGATCAGTGATCTTCCTTTCTTTATGAAAGAAAACAATATTGAGATCGCAATTCTGACATTACCGAAGAATAAGGCACGTGATATGGCGGAGATTCTGATCGAGAACGGAATCAAAGCTATCTGGAATTTTGCACATATCGATCTGGATACTCCGGATGATGTGATCGTGGAGAATGTTCATCTTTCAGAGAGTCTTATGACATTATCCTATAATCTCAGTCAGTATCGTCAGGAACATATAGACGATGAGAAATAAGCAGCACTTATAAAGTGATGGCAGGACGGACAGACAGGCTGTTACCCGGCTCCTTATGGCAAGGAGGCTGCGTAATGGCCTTTTATGCTAATTATGGCAGGTGAGGAAAAAGAATGAAACAGATTGTGACCTGTAAAGAAATGAAAGCTCTTGATGGAAATATGATTGAGGGAATCGGGATTCCGTCCTGTGTCCTGATGGAACGGGCAGCTCTGAAAGTCGCAGAAGAACTGGAACGGACGCTGGCAGACAAAAAACAGGAAGAACGGATTCTCTGTGTCTGCGGAAGCGGGAACAACGGAGGAGATGGCGTGGCTGTTGCCCGTATTCTGAAACTGCATGGTTATCGTACAAGTCTGTATCTGGTGGGGAATCCGGACCACAGGACTGTGGAAATGCAGCGTCAGCTGGATATTGCAGCTGCCTGTCAGGTGCCGGTTGTGAATAACCTGGAAACAGAGGAATATACTACTATAGTAGATGCCATTTTCGGCGTTGGGCTGAGTCGTCCGGTCGAGGGCAGTTACAGAGATGTGATCATGGCACTGAATCAGTTGAATGCCTGGAAAGTGGCTGTTGATATTCCGTCTGGAGTAAATGGCGATACAGGAGCAGAACTTGGAATTGCTTTTCATGCAGATCTGACAGTGACATTTGCATTTCGGAAAGCAGGCCTTTGCCTGTATCCGGGCAGGAAATTTGCCGGTAAAGTGATCGTTGCGGATGTTGGCATCTACGCAAGTGATAAGGTGAAACCATATTTATGGCAGACAGAAAAAACAGATATTCATTTTCTGCCGGATAAAATTGTTGATGGAAACAAAGGAACTTTTGGAAAGATTCTGGTCGTTGCCGGAAGTCCGGGCATGTGTGGGGCGGCTTACCTCAGTGCGTCGGGAGCTTTTGCAGTGGGCATCGGAATGGTGAAAATCGTTACGGCAGAAGAGAATCGGATTCCACTGCAGACAATGCTGCCGGAAGCAATGCTTGACTGTGGCGATGATTTTGCAAAAGATCTTGACTGGTGCGATATTGTGGTGATTGGCCCGGGAATTGGAACTACGTATCAGGCTGCCGAAAAAGTACAGTGGTTTCTGGAGGCAGCATCAGGAGCTGCTAAACCAGTCATACTGGATGCAGATGGGCTGAATCTGCTGGCACAGCATCCGGAATGGAAACAGTATCTTACGAGCCGCGTGGTCATGACACCACATATGGGTGAGATGGGACGGCTGACAGGAAAAAAGGTCAGTGAACTTCAAAAAGACCGTATTGCAGCAGCGAAGGAGCTGGCGGCAGAGACCGGTGCGGTTTGTGTGCTGAAAGATGCATGTACCGTGACGGCAGCACCGGATGGAAATACCTGGATCAGTCTGGCGGGAAATCCTGGAATGGCGACTGCGGGAAGTGGAGATGTTCTGACCGGAATTCTTGCAGGTGTGCTGGCAATGTTCCTGAATAAAAGGACGGAACTGCCGGATACAGGCAGACAGGCTGCGTTGGGAGTACTGCTTCATGGTATGGCAGGAGATCTGGCAGCGAAAGAAAAAGGAACAGCAGGTATGAAGGCCGGAGATATTGTACGAGGAGCTTCAGAAGTTTTGAAAAATAAATAGAATACCGAAATATCTGAGCAGATCAGGCAGGAAGAGGAGGGTATTATGAAAAAATTTGAGAGAGTTAAAGCAGTAGTATCACTGGATGCCATTGCTCATAACTTTGAGGAAATGAAGAAAAACATTGCAGATGGTACCAGGATCGTAGCTGTTATCAAGGCCGATGGTTATGGACATGGTGCAGAAGCGATTTCGCGTCTTATAGAAGACTATGAGTACATCTGGGGCTTTGCGACTGCGACAGCAGAGGAAGCGATTCAGTTGAAAGATGCCGGGATTGAGAAACCGGTATTGATTCTCGGACTTGTTTTTGAAGAGTATTTCCAGGAACTGATCAGAAAAGATGTGCGCCTGACGGTCTGTGAGTATGATGTGGCAAAAATCCTTTCTGATGAGGCTGTCCGCCAGGGCAGACAGGTGCATATCCACATTGCACTGGATACCGGAATGAGCCGTATTGGATTTGCAGATAAGCCGGAAAGCGTTGAGGAGATCAAAAAGATCGCCGCACTTCCAAATGTTGAGATTGAAGGTATGTTTACACACTTCGCGCGGGCAGATGAGACGGATAAAGCTCCGGCAGTAGAACAGCTGAAACGTTATCTTGCGTTTGCTGGCCTTCTGGAAAAGGCAGGCGTACAGATTCCGCTGAAGCATTGCTCGAACAGTGCGGGAATCATTCGTATGCCAGAGGCAAACCTGAACCTGGTCCGTGCGGGAATTACGATCTATGGTATTTATCCGTCTGATGAAGTGGAGAGAGATATTGTGAAACTGAAGCCGGCGATGGAGCTGAAGAGTCATGTGGCTTATGTGAAGGATCTTCCGGCAGGAACGGCGATCAGTTATGGCGGAACATTTGCTTCCGAAAACGATCTTCGTGTTGCAACGATTCCGGTTGGCTATGCGGATGGGTATCCGAGAACTCTGTCTAATAAAGGATGGGTTCTGATACATGGACAGAAAGCACCGATCCTTGGCAGAGTCTGTATGGACCAGTTCATGGTGGATGTTACACATATTCCGGATGTGAAACATGGAGATGAGGTAACATTGATCGGCAGGGACGGAGACGAATTTATCAGCATTGAGACTTTTGGCGATATGTCCGGCAGATTTTCTTATGAATTTGCCTGCGATATCAGTAAACGTGTCCCGAGAGTCTATATAAAAGACGGCAAAGAATGGGGAGATCTGACCTTCTTCGAATAAACTGCAGTACCACGCATGTATACACAGAAGAAAAATGGAAATACTAATTCCAGAGAAAAAAGAATCGGAGTGTGATTGTGTGGTAATTAAAAGAGGGGATATTTTTTATGCAGATTTAAGGCCGGTAGTTGGGAGTGAACAGGGTGGTGTCCGCCCGGTTCTGATCATTCAGAATGATGTGGGCAACCGACACAGTCCCACGGTCATCTGTGCTGCGATTACTTCTAAGATGAATAAGGCAAAGCTGCCGACGCATATTGAGATCGATGCTTCTTCTTATGGAATTGAGAAGGACTCGGTGATCTTGTTGGAACAGCTGCGTACGATCGATAAAAAAAGGCTGAAGGATAAGGTATGCCATCTTGACCAGACAATGCTGGATCGAGTGAATCATGCCCTTGAAATCAGCCTTGAGCTTACTTTTTAGGCTGTTATCCTTGACGAACAGAAGCTAAAGTGCTATATTTTAGCAGTAATTGTGCTGATTTTAAACAAATTACGGAAGGAATAGATACAAAATGGACGATGGCAGTCGATTGCCCCGCAGGGGGCCGGCGAAGGTTATAGACTGGATCCAAGGTCTTTTTTCCGGAGTTTTTCATTTCTTTAAAGGGGAACAGGAAGATTCTGTTACGGAAAAAGAAATCATCTCTATGGTGGATGAGGCACATGAGAAAGGTGTCCTCCAGAAAGATGAAGCAGAGATGATCCAGAATATTTTTGCTTTTGAAGATAAAGAAGTGGGTGCGGTTATGACTCACAGAAGCAGTGTGGCTGCTTTTGCGATGGATGATCTGCTCAAGGATGTTGTGAATCATATGATGGAAGAGGAAAATTCCCGATATCCGGTCTGCGGGGAAGATATGGATGATATCCGGGGACTGATCCATTACAAAGATGCACTGAAATTCTTTACACAGAATCCATGGGCGAAGTTCAAACCACTGAAAGAGCTTCCGGGGCTTATCAGGAAAGCGACTTTTGTTCCTGAGACCAGACATATCGGACAGCTTTTCCGTACCATGCAGGCCAGACAGGTACATATGGCAGTTGTCGTGGATGAGTATGGTCAGACGGCAGGAATCGTAACGATGGAAGACCTCATTGAGGAAATCGTCGGGGATATTTTTGATGAATACGATGAGAGCAGGGACACATTTCGGACACAGGTAGATAACAGTATCATTATTGATGGACTTGCCAGTCTGGATGATGTGGAGCAGGAACTGGATATTGAATTCGGTGATGTAGAAATGGAAACGCTGAACGGTTATCTGACAGAGCTTCTGGGACATATTCCGTCCAGGGAGGATCTGGACAAAGAAATTGTTGCAAACGGCTACAGATTTAAGATTCTTTCACTTGGAAACAGAACCATCGGAAGAGTAAGAGCCGAAAAAATAAATGACAAAGAAACAAAAGGAGAGAGTGAAAAATGTCAGGACATTCAAAATTCGCAAACATAAAGCACAAAAAGGAAAAAAATGACGCAAAAAAAGGTAAAGTATTTACTGTAATCGGCCGTGAGATCGTTATGGCAGTCAAAGCCGGCGGTGCGGACCCGAATAACAACAGCAAACTTCGTGATGTTATCGCAAAAGCAAAAGCAAACAACATGCCGAACGATACAATTGAGCGTGGTATCAAAAAAGCAGCCGGTGCTGATTCTGCAGACAGTTATGAGCGTGCTACATATGAAGGATATGGCCCGAACGGTGTTGCAATCATCGTTGAGACTCTGACTGACAACAAGAACCGTACAGCAAGTAATGTAAGAAATGCATTCACAAAAGGTTATGGAAGCATCGGAACTCAGGGATGTGTATCCTTTATGTTTGATCAGAAAGGTCAGATCATCATTGATAAAGAAGAACTGGAAGACGAATGTGGTGAGATGGATGCAGACGAGCTTATGATGACAGCTCTTGATGCCGGTGCAGAAGACTTTAACGAAGAAGAAGACAGCTTCGAAGTTCTGACAGCTCCGGATGATTTCAGTGCTGTTCGTGAAGCTCTTGAAAAAGCAGGAATCCCGATGGTAGAAGCTCAGGTTGCCATGGTTCCGCAGACATATGTGGATCTGACAGATGAAAAGGATGTCAAGAACCTGCAGAGAACACTGGATCTTCTCGATGAGGACGATGATGTTACAGATGTTTGGACAAACTGGAACGAATGATTTTCAAATATATGATCTGATGTATAACAATTAAAGATCTGACACAAAATACCTTCATGAATCTTCATGGAGGTATTTTTTATGTCTGAAAAAGAAATCGAGAATGACAAACAGCAGGCTTTGGATAAAGAAGAAAAAGAAAATGAGCAGATCAGGGAAATGGGTGAGTTGACACTTGACCAGAATGTGAAGAGACACCGGATCGAACTTCTGACGATTATTGGTGAAGTAGAAGGCCATGATGCCGCACCGTCGCAGAGTAAAACAACAAAATATGAACATGTTCTGCCAAAACTTGCAATGATCGAAGACGATGAAAACGTGGAAGGACTTCTGATTCTTTTGAATACGGTTGGCGGTGATGTGGAGGCAGGACTTGCCATTGCAGAGATGATCGCATCTTTGAGTATTCCGACGGTATCTCTGGTTCTTGGCGGCGGGCATTCGATCGGAGTACCGATGGCAGTGTCGGCAGATTATTCTTTTGCGGTTCCAAGTGCAACGATGGTGATCCATCCGGTGCGTTCCAGCGGAATGTTTATCGGAGTGGCCCAGACCTATCGGAATATGGAAAAGATCCAGGACCGTATCACAGGCTTTATTGCGGCACATTCCAGAGCCTCCAAGGAACGTCTGGAGAGACTGATGCTGGACACCAGCCAGCTGGTCAAGGATGTCGGAACGCTTCTGGAAGGTGAGGAGGCAGTAAAAGAAGGGCTGATTGATGAGATTGGAGGAATCCGTGAGGCACTTGCAAAACTGCATGAGATGATTGACACGAAAAATAATAAAATATAAAAAATTGTGAAAAAAAAGACATTTTTATGCATCTTTATAAATGTTTTCCTTGTCATATAGCATATTTTAGCGTATTATTATTAGAGGATTGAATGAAAATATGCTAGGAGGGAAACAATGTATAAGATTTTAAAAGCTGAAACACTGGCAGCTAAGATCCATCTTATGGTTG
>OLRB01000332.1_pt1 | contig 38975 bp, 37 predicted proteins | sample 1672751 | NCBI WGS metagenome assembly OLRB01 (sample SAMEA3136720, study PRJEB25190) | human gut metagenome | biome: human gut; feature: human-associated habitat; material: faeces | place: Austria | collected 2013
GGAAGCGGCAGGCGTGGGTGTCGCAGCGGGTGCGGGTGTCGCGGCTGCGCCCGGGGTTGCGACTTGGTCGCACTCCGGAGCGGCTGGTGCCGCGTGCGCCACGGGCGCTTTGGTGGCGGTATTCGATGCCGTCAAATGTCCCCCTTGGGTTCAATTATCTGGTCTATTAAACAGGTTGATTATTATTCAACACTTTGTTCAATAGTGCATTATACGGCTCGAAAACATGCTCGGCAACAAACTATGGAGGGCTTGTTATCGATTTGACAATTGGGGTTTTGGAACGATGATCTAGCGGCAGAGTGCCTGGAATGCTGATGCTTGAATTTCCAATAAACCTAACGGATGCTGAAAACGCTAACTGAAGCTAAAAAAGCTAACGCGGACTAAAAAAGCTAACTGGTGCTAACCAAAAGAAGGCTTCAACGATTGGCGCCTCTAGCAAAAGAGACGCCAATTATGTTCGATGCTCTTATTCGGCGAATTTCCGTATGATGTCGCGCAGCTGCCACATCTATGGCCCAGGAAAACAGGCAGGCGCTGGATATCAACCTCGATTCCGTTGTGGGCGATTCATGTGAGCCGGGGCTTATGTCCATCGCTGCGCGCCTGCTCAAAAATGGCTGCACCGACATGGGAAGCTTTGTTGTGTCGCCCGCATGCCTCTATATTGCAGTTGAAACGTTGGCGAGGGGCGCCAAAGGCGAAACGCTTAACGAGCTCGAATCGGTCCTCGGCGGTGCGGAGGCACGTCGTGATGCCTGCTCTCTTCTGTTCGCGAAAGACCCCGAACAACCTGCGAGCGATTACCGCCTTGCCATTGCGACATCGCTATGGGCGAACAAGTTCACCTCTCCCCTGCGGCGAAACTTCGGCCGCACAATAGCGGATTTACACGGCAAGGCGGCAGAGGTTGATTTTGAATCGTCCGAAGCCAAAGCCCTCATGTCATCGTGGCTGAGCAAGAACACGAGCGGTAAGTTCACCTCTGCGCCCGAGATGGATTCTGATACCGTTTTCGCCATCATAAGCGCGCTCTACTTCAAAGACAGCTGGGTCGACCCCTTGGACGATGAAGATGTCGAAGTGATTTTCCGTGCGCCCGAGCCCCAGTCCGACGTCGCAATGATGGGCGGATTTGGTTCGTATGGGCACTTGCTTAGCACGCGCGAGACAACCGCGGTTTCTTGGCCCATGCAATCTGGCGCTGTCGCTGTGTTCGCTAGGTCCAACAATGGCGCGACGCTCGACGATTTCGTGCAGAGTGGGGCGGCTTGGGATGCCATTTTGCGTTGTCACATGCGCATGGGAACCACCCGCCCCAAGGGCGGCATTGAGCTCTTCGTGCCGCAGTTCGAGCTGCGCTCCGACGATCGCGACCTTGGGGGCATGCTTCGCTCTCTGGGAATCGAGAAAATATTTTCTCCAGGAGCCGATTTCGGGAACATAACCGAAGCGGATGCTATGGTGAGCAGAGTCGTTCAGAATGCCGTGCTCAAGCTCGACCCCAACGGGGCGGAAGGCGCGGCATATACCATCTTTGCTGTGCCAGCGGGTTGCGCGCCCGAATCTATGCCAGAACCCGTGAGGGTTGTCTTCGACCGCCCGTTTGCGTTCGCCATTTTCTCGCATTCCGGCGCGCCATTGTTTGTTGGGGTATATAGAGGCGCCTGATGAATAGGCTGGCCGCGAGTCGAGCTTTGACCAAATGTTGCGACGTCGATGGTTGTGCTATCGGCCTTCCTTTCGGGCCGAAGCATTTCAAGTTTTTTCATAAGGCGGTTGAATTCCTGGACTGCAAAATGCGATACTTAACTTGCCGAATAGGCGTGAGCCTTGCAGGCGTCAGATTGGCGAGGTACGTACCTCGCCTTTTCTATTGATTCGCTTGGGGAGCGTTATATGGTAAACCGTTTGAATCTCCATATCGACGAATCAGGTAGCCAGGATTTCTCGGAGGGGCGCTATATTGTTGCTGTCGTTCTCCACGACCATTCTGCCAATATCGCTGATCCAATCGACCGCTATGAATGTCGGCTTTCTATTGCGGGGCTTCCCAATATACCTTTCCATGGAAAAGATTTGCTGCACGGCAACCAAGATTATGCGGCGGTGTCGCCTGGGGATAGGAAGCGATTGCTTGCTCAATTCGCTCGGTTCGTTCGCGAGCTTCCATTTTCTTTCTTTGTTTTGCGGTATGGCGTTTCTGACGCCCGCAATAGAGAGGAACTCGAGGCGCGGATTAGGCGCGATCTCGCCCTGTTCGTTTTTGATCGCTTGCCTTATTTTCAGTTGTTCGATGTAATTGCCGTTTACTACGATAATGGACAAGGGGCAGTTAGTATAGCGTTGCGCGATGCTCTTGACTTTGCTCTCGCTAAAAATGTAGCTGATTATCGAGACGCCGATCCTAGCGCACGCAGGCTTCTCCAAGTGGCCGATTATATTTGCACCGTTGTTCGCGTCTCGGATGATTACGACGCCGGCAAGCAGACGAAGACTCACGAGCGTTTCTTTGGAAATCGTCGAAGCTTTATGCAGTCGTTCAAAAAACAGCTTGGCCGGAAGCTGTTCAACTGAATGGCATGCTTGGAATCGTGCCCCGGCGTGTGTAATGCCCGACGATAGCTTCTTGGTCGCGTTCTACGAAAACGCCCTGGGGTTCGCGGAAAACAATCTGTCTCGCGAAAACCTTAATGCGCGCCCCTTTTCGAGAATCCCGATTTGCTGCGCAACGTCGACCCGAAGAGACGCTTAGGCAGAATGCATCATCTTATTCCTCTTTTTAATCGCCCCGTTGACGTTTTCGGCATATGCTTCGTAGTTTTCTGGCTTTAGGGGGCACAGAGGCGCGAACATTTCAACTTCCCCCTCTCTCGTTACGAATGAACCGGTAAGTTTTTGCCTTTCGCAGAAGCCTCGGAAGTCACTGAAGTATGCGAAGTCTTCAGCATAGTATTGAAGAGAATCGAAAATGCGCATCAAATTCGCCTTCACTTTTTTGAACTGTTCTTCGCTGGGAAAGAGTTTCGACACCTCCTCCATAAACGCCGATGCATCGCGTTGGGAATTGGTCGATGAGGCCTCAGGGCAGCCGAAGAATATTTTCAGGCACAGCAATGTTGCATCGATTCTGTCGTAAACGCCCCTCTCCCCGCTGCGGGCTTGATTTAACGTCTCGTGCGGCCCGCCGTTGCTTCCTCGTGGGAACAGGATATGGCCCCCAAGCTTTCGACTTTCTTTAAGGAACGCGCGAATGCGGGAGTCCGCCTCCGAGGCGTCAACCCCGTGTTCTGAATAGTAATCTTTAAGCCAGTACACGCTTGGGCCAAGGTAGTCTACGGAGAGCAGAACCGTTTGGCCGCCCGATGGCACCTCGATGTCCCGGAAGGAGCCGCACCCATAATTCTTCTCGGCGGAAACTCGCGCTTCATTCGTCTGGGTTCCCCAAAAAGCCTCTAACAAATCTTCTTTGAGAATTATTGATTCGGAATCGGGGTCGGGACGATTGTCGAGATCGTAGTTTGCCGTGGCCAAATCGTGCAGGTAATTGAACTCGAGAGAATGCATCGACCCTCCATCTGTTAATGCGTTTATGGTTTCGCTTTCTGTTTAAACGCGGTGATCCGCGCGCAGGTTGTCCACGTCGCTAAAGGCTCCTCTTGTGCGGCCACTGCTCCCAGTACTTCCCCGTGCTTTCGTCGTAGGCAAGCACGGGGATCTGCCCTGTTTTCATGACAGCGCCATCAATATAGAAATGCGATGCGCCGTCGTGCCACACGCCTTCGTAGCCTGCGGTACCTGAAACTGTTTCGGTGGCGATGTGTCCGCTTATGACGTCGAGTTCGAATTTCTGCCCCACGAATTCCGGCTGCATGGTTGTGAAGGCTTCCTCGAATGTGCCTATACGCCATAAATCGCCTGCATCTTCGTCGATACCGGCATGCACGAAGACTTGCTTGTGTGGCGTTTCGTGATAATACGGAAGCTTTCGTATCCAGGCGAGAACATCGGCGTGGTTCGCTTTCATGCAATCGACGACGAATCGGTAGGCTTCTTTGAACCTTCTGCGCGCGATCAGGCGTTTTACCTGACTGAACTCATCTTTCTCAAGAAAGCTTTTTGCAGTGGCGAGGTTGGAATCGGCAAGAATCCATCCTTGGGTAAACGCCGGGTCGCCGACCATGGCGCAGTATTCCAGCAGCATTTCCTCATGGTTGCCTCTCATGGCTATCACCTGGTTGGGATAATCGCGCTGGAGCCCCATGATCTTTTGATAGACTTCAAGGCTTGCCGGACCCCGGTCGCAGTAATCGCCACATAGGATGAGCATTGAATGCCCATCTGATAGGTCGACGAAGGAAAGCGATTTTTCGAAGGCGTCGATGCAGCCATGGATGTCGCTCATTGCGTAAATCATAGGCGGGCTCTTCCTGAGTTGTGGCCGTTTGCGATGGGACGATTTCTTTCCCAATAAGATACGCGGGTTTACTCCCGCCATATATAATACGGGAGTACACCCGCCCTGTCAATAAGAAAAAGAGAACAAGGGCTTTTGCCCCATAAGCCTTTCTTTTTAGTTATGACAGGCGGTTGAAGACGCCGTTGAAGCAGTCGCGTTCACGATGTTCGATGGCATACAGCGCGCGCAGCACGGCTCGCAATGCGAAATTGTTATACACCATGCGCACGCCCGGGAAATCGAGCTTTGCGAGCGCGGCGCGAAAAGCTTCGAGCTTCAAGAAGAACGCTTCGGATCCAAACAAGGAGGCTTCGTAGCGTGTGGTCCCGTCGAAAGAAGCGGGAACGTCGAATACGGCGAGCGGCATGCCCATAAGCGCGTAAAAATCGATCTTGCCGTATTGTTCTTCGTACGATTCGACGCGCTCGAGCGCATATTCGATGCAGGCGGTAAAAGAAGGCATGTTGGAGATGTCGTCCCTTACGCAGCATTTCGCGGCATAGGGAGCAAGGATGGCGACCTCTCGGGCGCATTTCACGTTCTTCTTTTGCAAGGCCATGCGGTTTTCCCTTAAGTGATACGGGTTCGATGCGGAATAGCGTCCTAATTATGCGGGTGTTCGCCCTCTTTTGCAAACGATTGCCTTCCTTGAAAGGCTCGCTAGCACGTGCCACTGCGCGGCAGTGGGCGGCTTCGCGGGGCGTGAGCGTTAAGGTCCCGCGGCATTCGTGGGGCCTGCTGCTGCGCGGCGGGCCCCGAAGCTGGCTCGTGGACCAATACGTTCATGGGCAACGACGGCGTGCCCTTCGAAATCGAGCTCACCTGGAACCGTGGACGCGTTGAGCCCTACGAGAATGGTGGCAAAGACGCCCATATCGCCTTCGTCGTGGATGACTTTGACGCCGCCCACGAGCTTCATGAAAAGATGGGTTGCATTATTCGCGAGAACCCTCGCATGGGCCTTTATTTCATCGCCGACCCCGAGGGCCAGTGGATTGAGATTCTGCCTGCCCGCTAAGGCGAAATTAACGACGGAATAGCGCAGCACGCGGCGCTGCATGATTTTTCGCCGAGCGAAGCGTTGCTAGACATCTTCTCGCTCGAACGGTACCCATGCAACGCCGCTCGGCGTTTCGACGTGCTCGAGGCGCACGCCGAATGATTGCTCGATTGCACTCTGCACGGCCGCTTCGCCGGGCGCGCCTTGCGCTGCCAAACGCCCGCGTTCCATCACGAATACGGCATCGGCCACCGAAAGTGCCAAGTTCAAATCATGGATTACCGCGATAACCGTTTTGCCACGCTCGCGCACTCGGCGAACGAGGCGCATCATGTCGAAACACGCCGCCGCATCCATGAACGATGTGGGCTCGTCGAGCAACACGACGGGTGTGTCCTGCGCCAGCACCATCGCCATGCGCGTCCGTTGCCGCTGCCCGCCCGATAGGCTTCGCAACGGTCGGTCGCGTAAATCGTAGACGCCCGCAAGAGAAAGCGTCTCGTCAATGCATTGCGCATCGGTCTCGTCGAGCCGAGATAGCGGCCCGTGATGCGGAAACCTTCCGCACGCCGCCAGCTCGCGCACCGTCATCATGGGCGCTTCTTGCTGCTGCACGAGCACGCCCAATCGCCGCGCCCTCTCGCGCGGATTCAACGACGCAACGTCGCGCCCTTGAATAAGCACGCGACCCGAAGCGGGCTTTATAAGCCCCATGGCGAGTTTCGCGAGCGTTGATTTTCCGCACCCGTTCGGTCCAACGATGCAGCTGATCTGCCCTTTCGCGAAAGATGCGGAAAAGCCGTTGAACAGGGTATTTCCGCCGTACCCAAATACGACGTTCTCGAAATCAAGCTCGCCCATCGACCTCTCCTTTCCGCGAACGAAGAATCAAATAGATGAAGAACGGGCCTCCAACGAGCGCCATGCAAATGCCCACGGGAATCTCGAACGGCGCGAACAGCGTGCGCGCGATGGTGTCGCACGTACATACCAGAATGGCGCCCATGATTGGCGAGAGCACCAGCACGCGTCGGTTGTCGTGTCCTGCGACATAGCGCACCACGTGCGGAACGATGAGACCCACGAAGCCGATGAGCCCCGAGAAGCACACCGCCGCGCCCGCCAGCAACGCGGCAAGCGAAAGCAACGCAAGTCGCGTGCAATTCACGTTCAGACCCAGCGCGTGTGCCCCCTCATCGCCGAGTGACAGAATGTTCAGGCGCGTTCCCTGCCCCATGGCTAGAATCAGGCCTGCGCAAATCATGATTCCAGGTATGGCAAGTTCTGACACCATGACGCCCGAGAGGCTTCCCACCAAAAAGCCCGACGAATTTACATACGCATCGGGGTTGAAAATAAGAACGGTGTTCATGCCTGCCGTGAAAATCGCCGTGAGCGCCATGCCTGCGAGCACGATAGTCAAGCGCGAGGCGCCTGCGTACGCCGACACGAAGAACACGAGCAGCGCCGAGGCGAGTGCGCCTAAAAACGCCGCTGCCGCCGATATGCCCAGCGCATGAGGAGCGACGCAGGCGAACAGCAGCACGAACAGGCCCGACCCGGCATTCACGCCGATGATGTTTGGGCTGGCCAGGGGGTTGTTGAGCGTCGCCTGGATGAGTGCGCCCGCTTCGGCCAGCGCGGCACCGGCCAGCACGCCGCCCAGCACGCGCGGCACGCGCACGTTCGCCAGCACGTTGTTTGCCATGTCGGATGCGTTGCCCGCCACGAATGCCGCCACGTCGGTCGCGCCGATGGTGGAAGAGCCCAACGACAGGCTAGCGAACATCACGGCGGCCAACGCCACCAGCGACAGCAGGAACATCGCCCGAAAACGGCGGCCCTCGTGCTTCGGGGCCGCCGCGTTGGTTGTTTGGTTATTGCGCACCGGTCGGCCTATTCGCTATACAGCGCGTCGTAGAGGAACTGATACGCCTGGTCCCAATTGTTGTTGGGCTTGTACTGGAACAGCTTCGGGTCGAGCGTGATCACGCGGCTGTTCTTCACGGCATCAAGCTGCGCCCATGCGGGGTTGGCCGTCGTTTGGTCCTCGAGTGCCTGCTGCGCCGCCTCGCTGGTGTCGCTCATCGGAAGCAGGAAGATTGTCGTCGGGTTGGCTTCGATCAGGGCTTCAAGACTGTAGTCGGAAAGCAGGCCTTTGTTTGAGTCGGCGATATTTTCCGCGCCCAGCTCGGAAAGCATGACGCCCGTTTGCGTGGAGGACGACTGCACGCGCGTGCCGCCCGAGTACGTGGTGAGCACTACCGCGCTGCCGGCTTGCTTGCCTTCGGCCTTCGCGCGAATCTGTTCAATTTTATCTGCCGGCGCCTGGCCGTTTTCCGCAAATGCCTGCTCGTTGCCCGTGATGTCGCAGCACGTGCGCAGCATGCGCAGGTAGTCGTCGAACGTGGACACTTTGAAGTAGGCAACGGGGATGTTCGCCGCGGTGAGCGTGTCGGCGAGCTCGGTTTGCGCAACGCCGCCGCCGCGACCCGAGCTCGATCCCGTGAGAATCACGAAGTCGGGGTTCAGCGCGATGATCGATTCGGCGTTAAGCGAAGAGAAATCGCCGATTTTCTGTGCGTCGGAAGTGATGCCGTAATCGGAAAACGCGTCGTCGGAAGCGCCTACCAGCGTGCCGCCGGCCAGCTCCCAGATGTTCGCGAAACTGCCCATGCCGGCAACCACGCGGTTGTGCGAAGCGACGGTTACCTCGCGGCCTAGATCGTCGGTGAACGTATAGGATTCCTGCGAGGCGGAAGCGGTCGCTTGCGCGTTGTCAGACGCGTTCGAATCAGTCTGCGACGAGCAGCCTGCCAGGGAAAACGCGCCCACGCCCATGGCGAGCGCGCAAGAAATCGCAATCGTGCCTTGCGCGATTTTCTTCATCGTATGCTCCTTTTGTTATGTTCGGTGGCGCTATTGGCGTTCGCTGGCCGCGGCTTGCTGCGCGTTCTTTCGGCTCCAGGCGCAGTAGTTGTCTTGGCCCAAGATGTCGCCGTCGTGGTAGTACGCGGCGCGGGCGCGACAGCCGCCGCATACGCCCTTGTAGTCGCAGGTTCCGCACGCGCCCTTGTATGCCTGCGTGCGCAGTTTCTGGAATACGGGGCTTTCGCGCCAGATTTCGTCGAAGGGCTGTTTGCGCACGTCGCCGGCGTCTTCGGTCATGTATGCGCATGCACGCACAATGCCTTCGCTGCCCACGACGCAATAGGTCAGGCCCGCCAGGCAGCCGCGCGTGTAACGCGTTTGCACGCCGATTTGTTCTGCAATGCGCATGAATTGCGGCGCGCACGTGGGCTTCACCTCGATTCCTGCGTCGCGGCCGGCGCGCAGGATGTCGGCGAGCAGCTGCTCGTTTTGCTCGACGTCGATGCTTTCATCGGAGATGTCTTTGCCGCGGCCGACGGGCACCAGGAAGAAGACCGAATGGTTCATCGCGCCGAGTTCTTTCGCGAATCGCGTGATGTCGCAAATCTCGTTGCGGTTTCTGTCGACCACGGTGGTGTGAATCTGGAACGGCAGGCCGACGCTTTTGCATGCTTCGATGCCCGCAAGCGTGGCCGCGTGGGCACCGGGCACTCCGCGGAAGATGTCGTGCTTTTCGGCGTCGAGACTGTCGATGCTAATGCCCATAGCGCAGGCGCCCGCCTCTTTGAGCTTGCGCGCGATTTCGGGCGTGATAAGCGTGCCGTTGCTGCCGAACACCGGGCGCAAGCCGCACGATGCTGCGTGCGCGACCAGCTCGAAAATGTCGTCGCGCATAAGCGGCTCGCCGCCGCTGAAAATCATGATTTTGAAGCCAGCGCGTGCGATTTGAGAAATCATCGTGCGCGCTTCTTCGGTTGAGAGCTCCCTGCTATCGCATTCGTCTGCGTCTTGGTAGCAATGGGCGCACTTCAGGTTGCATCGGTTCGTGGTCATCCACGATACGATCATTGTTCCCCCTTTGATTGAAATTGTGACGGGGAATAACGGTAGGCGGCGACGCTACGTCGTGGCCAATACTGCGTTTGACGTAAACGTGTCGTTACGCCTGCGTATTGGCGTTGGCGTGGGAGCAATCGAGCGCGTCTTGCAGGAAGCTGAGCGTGCGGCGTTGAATGCCGGCGTAAAAGTCGCGGCCGTATTGCTTGGGCCCCGAGCTGCGCTGGCACGCGAGGCGCTTCAGTCCAGCAAGAGCATGGGGCATGCCGCCTAAGCTGGAGAAGCGAATGGCCAACGCCTTCGCGCGGTCGTCGGTGACTAAAACGCCGTCGTGCATGGCCTCGATGGTGTCGCCCATGAGTTGGTGCCAGCAGATTACTTCTTCGCGTGAAAGCTCGGGAATGGGGCATTCCTCAAGCGCCTCGCCGGTGATGGCCGACCAGAGCATGTCTTCGCGGTCTTGCGCGACGCCCACGGTGGCGGCGAGCTCGCTCCAGTTCGCCTGGTCGCGGTTTGCAAGGTGGGCGCGCAGCCCCTGCACGACGTTCATGTCTCGTAGGATTTTCGCGCTTTCGCGCTCAAGTTCGGCCTCGCGGCGCGCGAGTGCGTCCGTCAATTCTGCCAGCGAGTCGCTTCCCTCGCCTTCCTGAATTTGCGAGAGCGAAAAGCCCAGGTACTTCAAGGTGATGATTCGGTTGAGACGTTCCTCGTCGGCCGGCGAGTACAGGCGCAGGTTTTGCTCGCCTTTGCACGTGGGATGAAACAATCCGCGCTGGTCATAGTATTGAATGGTGCGCACGGTCACGCCCACGCGCGATGCCAACTCGCCTACCGTCATGAGGCCTCGAGTGCCTTGTTCGCCCATGTTTCCCCCTGTTTTGTGTGCGCCAATCGGTTTGCGTGCGGCGCAGCCATACATGAACACGACGGCCTTGCGCGAGCAACGCGGCTATGTACGAGCGCCGTAGCTATGAGTAAGTCGCCCTTGCGAAGCGGCTTTGCCCAATATGCCTTGATGGCGTGTACGGAACTGGTATCTTCGGCGGACGCCTCGCGTTCGCCATGGTCTGCGTTCGTTGCGGCTCGCGGCCAAAGTGACGTGATGCTGCCGCAGTTTTTGCCCATTTCAAGCTCCTGGATATGACGTTACGTCATCTCCGGCGTTTTGGGCGCTAGGCCCCCTGGGTTTCAGATAATCAACGGGCGTGCGCCCTTCAACTGCGTTGACTGTAGTACGCAAATACGCTGCGTGCGGTCTTGCGCTCGTCGTTTCTTTGGAGCGAGCTCGCCGGTGATTGAGCGCGCGACCAAGGGGCGTGCTTTCTTATGATTCGCCAGCTGTCCCCATGTTAAAGTTAGACTATACTAACAACAATGAGGTTACCTGAATTCACCGATTGCTTCCGCGTTTCTCGCTTTGGAACTGCGGCGTACACGAAGGGCGTTTTCTTCGTTTTCAATTATTCCGCCGTGCCGTGTGCTGCTTGACGGAAGACGGGGCCATATATCGAAGGCACAGTCGTTCAACAGCCGAAACGGAGGTGAGCCAAATAGAAACGGTTCTCGGAATTCTGATTCCTTTTGTAGGCACGACGCTCGGTGCTGCTTGCGTGTTCTTCATGAAGATGCCGCTTGGGAATTTGGTGCAGCGCTCTCTTGCGGGATTTGCTGCTGGGGTTATGGTTGCGGCGTCGATTTGGAGCCTGCTTATTCCCGCCATCGAACAGTCGACATCCATGGGAAGGTGGTCGTTCTTCCCGGCGCTTGCGGGGTTTTGGGCTGGTGTGCTGTTCCTGTTTATTCTCGACCATCTGATTCCCCACTTGCATGTGGGCAGCGATCAATCGGAGGGGCCGAAAAGCACGCTAAGCCGCACGACGATGATGGTTTTGGCGGTAACCTTGCACAACATTCCCGAAGGAATGGCGGTTGGCGTTATATACGCGGGCTTTCTTGCGGGAAATATGCAGATCACGGCGGCGAGCGCACTGGTTTTGTCGTTTGGCATCGCCATTCAGAATTTCCCAGAAGGCGCGATTATATCGATGCCGTTGCGGGCCGAAGGCGCAAGTCGGCGCAAGGCGTTTGCAGGCGGCGTTCTTTCGGGCGTCGTTGAGCCTATCGGCGCAGTTCTCACGATTTTGGCTTCGCAGCTTGTGATTGCGGCGCTTCCGTACCTGTTGAGCTTTGCGGCGGGCGCCATGCTCTATGTCGTGGTTGAGGAGCTTATGCCTGAAGTTTCTCAGGGTAGACATTCAAATTTAGGCACAGTGTTTTTCGCCGTTGGCTTCAGCGTGATGATGGCACTCGACGTGGCGTTGGGGTAAGGAGCGGACAGAAGCTAGAATTGAGGCAGGGCCATTGCTGACGTCAGATCGCGCGGTTCACGCGGCACCTCCTTCCCGGCCGCAACGAAAAGGTAACGTTTCGACGGGGTTTGCGTGTGAGTTTTAGAATCGCGCCTATGGAAAATGTGCAGGCATATATCTCCAAGAAACAAGCCCCTATCGATGGCGACCGGGATTGCGTCGGTGTCAGGCGATTATGCGCCGATGAAAGAAGGGCTGGTAGTGAGCGGAAAATTTGCATTGGCGGCGGACGAACGCGCGTCGGTGGGGAACGAGCTGATGCCGTTGCAGAACAAACCGACATCGCTGCGGGACGGCCCGCCTCTTGGGCGCGGGCTGGTGTTGCCGCAGAGCAGCTTGGTGTCGAGAGACTGAGCTGCGTTGGCAATGATCCAGCTTCTTGCGGTTGGACGCGAACCAACGCTGCTCGTGAGCGGGCTGGCTTTGGCGAGGGGTCGGATAACGCCGCCAAAGTGCCGGTGGAGCCATTCTCGCAGCAGGGCGATGACGCCAAAAGACGGACCGATTGGTCGCCTCTCGCTCGTGGCATTCGACAGGCGTTTATGTATTACGGCGTGTCTATCATGCAGACATTCGTCGAGTTCGGCGTGTTTGCTTTGGCCCGGCTCGCGCTGCCGACGGACGTCGCGAACGGCATCGCCGTCGCGTGCTCTGGTTCATTCAATTTCCTTATGAACCGCAACATCACGTTCAAAGCGTCGAGCAACTTCTGGCGCAGCGTGGCGCTGTTTGTCGCCCTGTACGTTTGGAACTTCCTGTTCGGCACCTGGTTCATAGGCTGGGCGGCTGCATCGTTCGGTTGCCCTGAGATGGTCGGTAAATTCATTACCATGGCGATGCAGGGTATTTGGGGCTTCTGCCTGTGCAAATGGGTCATTTTCCGATGAAAGCGCAACGAAGCCGTAGGTTTGCAATGTTTTTGACGCCGATGCTGCTCTGCCCATCCATGCGGGCTTTTCAAGCGGACGATTAGGTAATCCTCTTTTAGTCGGGGCTTCCAATTATTTTGGGGGTGCGCCGTTTTCGCTTGGATTGCGCCGATTTCGCGGCGTCGCTCTAAGCGTGCATTGGGAGCTGGTGGCGAGCGGGTTTTTCGAAGATCGCGTCTCGGTCTCGACGAAAACGTGTCCCGATTTTGGTGATTCTGGCACAAATTTGCGGTTGTGAACGATTTTTCGTCACGCTGAAGGGCTTTTCTGAACGCTTTGAGAATAGCCATGCTTCTGACCTGGTCTTTTGTAGAGCTCTTTTTGTATTCCGAAAAATCCATCGTTCACAACCGCAAATTTGTGCCAAAACGGAAAAGAAACGGACACGTTCATGATAGAGTGCATCGCATAATCCCTAGATGCGGAAGACGCCGGCATTACGGAAGATGTCGTCATCACGGAAGACGTTGCCATTATGGAAGACGACGCCACTATTTCGGAAGACGTCGCCATCGCAGAAACGTCGTTGTTGCCGAAGCTGCATCTGGTGCATTACGAAATCGCCGGAGGAAGAGGCCGCCATGGCTGTTGTGCTCGGAAAGCAAAGTGCTCTGCGCGTTTGGGACAGCGTTGTCGCCGGCGGTAACCGTTGCGCGCGCGTTGATTGGAACGCGCCCATTGACCGAGGCATGTCTCCCGACCAACGCATTCATGTCACGCCGAACATGCCGGCCGCCAGCCAGGGCGTAACTGCTACCAGCCAAAGCGTGCCTTTCGCGTTCCAGGATGCGCGGGATTATCGTCGCACGCTGGAGCGCGATACAAAAGCTGCCGTCAAATTCCTCGAATCGGCTGTCACGCCTGAGCTCGCGCCAGCCGTAAGGGATCGCTTCTTTTCGGATGGGTCGCTGATTCACGCAACCGTGGCACACGCACGCCTTCGACGCGCGGGAGGCGGAATCGAAACTTCGGTTCGCAAAGGGCCGTTTCATCCGCGGTCGTTCATGCGAATCGAAGACGGCCTGTACGTGAGTACGCCGGAAATGGTGTTTTGCGAAATGGCAAGCGTGCTCTCCCTTGAACGGCTCATAGCGCTTGGCTTTGAGTTTTGCGGAACGTACCGCCGCGCTTCAACCTTCGGATTAGCTCGATACGATGCGACTCCGCTCACTTCTCCCGGTGCCCTTGCGTCATTCATCGAGAAGTCCCCCCAGTTCAAAGGCGTGAAGAAAGCTCGTCGAGCGCTTCCCTGCATTCTTGCCGGCTCTGCTTCGCCGCGCGAAAGCGAGCTTGCCATGCTGTTGTGCCTTCCCTATTCGCTCGGCGGCTATGGCTTGCCGCACCCCACAATGAATGCGGAAATGCCGCTTCCGAAAAATGTGGGCGCGACGGGGCGATCGTCGCTGCGCTGTGATTTGTATTGGCCTGCCGCGCGGCTCGATGTTGAATACGACAGCGCGGAGTTCCACTCTGCGGAGCGCCTGCTTGCGAACGACTCGATGCGACGCATAGCGCTTGAATCCATGGATGTTACGAGCGTCAATTTGACCGCCGAGCATCTGCGTCGGGCTTCGTTGTTTGACGAGGCGGCGCAAGGCATTGCGCGAATCCTCGGGAAAAGGGTGCGTCTGCCAGGCGATTTCCGCCTCAAACAAGAGAGGCTTTGGCGAGAGCTTGGAATCGTGTCTTCGGATATGGGCCTTTTGCCGACCATGGGAGCGAGCGATTCATCGGAGTTGAATGAAAGGGTTTCGCCGGTGTCGGGTTAGAAGTGCTTCATTGGCGCGGGCGATTATTGGCTGCTGCGAACCAGTGCAGGCCGATACGGTCCGGCGCGCAAGGCTGATTCTGGCCAGGGCGGTCGAAGTGGTCGGTCCGGTTTGGGTGAGAAGGGCAAGTGCGGTTTAGATCTTGGCTTCGATTGGGCCAGGCCAATGCGGGCTGCTGTGGGTCGGTATTCGTGCCTTCGCCTCGAGTGACGCACGCTTCTTGGCGGCTTGCTGCTTTGCGGTTTGTTACCTGGCCCCTGTTGTTTGTGACTTGGATTTTGCCGCTTGTCGCGCTTCGTCTGCGTCTTGTGCTGCGTGCTGCGCGCTGTCTGCGGGCACACAGCGCGTCTCTTCCCCACTGTACTTTTCCAGTCGCGTTCTTCTTTGCATCCTCGCCTAAATCGTGTCCCGATTTCGACTTTTCTGGCAGAGAATTGCGGTTGTGAACGATTTAAAAGAGGTTTGAAGGGCCTTTAACAAGAGCCTATTGTATTGACTTACTTCTGACCTGGTGTTTTACGAATCGCTTCTTTTAAGGAGGCAATCCATATCGTTCACAACCGCAATTTTCTGCCAAAATCTACGGAAATCGGACATGCTTGGAATGCTCCGCCGTTTTTAACGGGCATCACAAGTCGAATCGGCTTTGAATTCGGCATGTTTAGAAAAGCGATAGGCATTCGAGGCCGCGATCGAAAGGAACCCTGCCCTATGTTGGAAATCGACATCCCCGGACGTGGCACGTTCGGGATTCGCCACGTGGTGTGCGACTATAACGGAACCATTGCCGTCGACGGGCATCTTATTGAAGGGGTTGCGAGCCGCATTCGAGAAATCACAGAATTCGCCCAGGTCGGCGTACTTACGGCTGACACGTTTGGTACGGTGCGTACGGAATGCGATGACCTCCCGGTTGATGTGCGCGTGTTTGCTCGTGACGATGCGAGCGCCTGTAAGGCCACGATTGTGCGCGAGCTTGGCGCCGAAGGTTGCGTGTGCATCGGCAATGGCTTCAACGACATCGCTATGTTCGGCGAAGCTGCGCTTTCGATTGCGATTATGGGAAAAGAAGGCGCATGCGGAAAGCTTTTGACGTGTGCCGATGTCGTGGTAACAAACGTGCTTGATGCGTTTGACCTGCTGCTTCGCACCGATCGCCTGCGCGCCACGCTGCGCGGGTGATGCTGCGTGGCGCGCGGCTTAAACCTAATCGCGCGCCGGGGCGTCGCTGCTTCAGACAGCCTCTCCTTCTATAGGCATTGCCCCCTTTAAAGGCACTGCAACAAAACGTTGCACACGTCTTCCTTGGTGAGCGTTTTGTAACCGCCGGTCATAATGAATGTGGCGGCAACGACGTCGTCCAGGTCGGCTTCCGTCACGCCCAGCTCCGCGAGATTCATCGCAACACCCAGTTCACGCATCCACGCTTCCATTGCCGAAAGGCCCGCCTCGGCGAGCTCGCGTTCGCTTTTGCCTGTAGGGTTGATTCCCCACACGTGCGTCGCGAAACGCGCGAATTTCGGCAACCCGGCATCCATGATGAAGCGATAGTACGGAAGGCTCACGGCGGAAAGCGTCATGCCGTGGGTCGCGTCGGTCACGGCGCCCACGCCCTGACCGAGCATGTGGACCATCCAATCGGTGGGTTTTCCTTTGGCGATGAGCGTGTTCAGCGCCCAGGTCGCGGCCCACATGATGTTGCTGCGCGCTTCGTAATTCTGGTCGTCGTTTGCGGCGATGCGGCCGTTCTCGACTACGCTGCGCATAAGGCCCTCGGCGATGCTGTCGCTCACGTTGTCGTCGCTGCCGCTGAAATACTGCTCGCAAATATGGTTGAACGCGTCGTAGATACCGGCCACGACTTGCCTATGCGGCAGGCTCAAAGTGAATTCGGGGTTGAGGATCGAAAACTTAGGCATCACGTCGCTGTTCGCGAAAACGTGGCCCACCTTAAGCTTGGCGGCATGGTCGGTGATCACGGCGCCCGCGTTCATTTCCGAACCCGTGCCGGCCATGGTGAGCACGCATCCCACGGGAACAACGGGGCAGCTCGGCTCCTCGAAGCGAACGAAGTATTTCTCCCAGGGGTCCTCGTCGCAGTTCGCTGAAACCGATACCGCTTTGGAATAGTCGCATACCGAGCCGCCGCCTACTGCCAAAATCAGATCGGCGCTGGCCGCCTTCGCCATGGCAACGCCCTCGCGAAGCTTCTCGACGGTAGGGTTCGGCATGACGCCGGCAATCTCGGTCACGTTTTTGCCAGTGGCGTTCAAAACGGCGGCTACCTGGTCATATACGCCGTTTTTCTTGATGGAGCCGCCGCCGTAGACAAGCACGATGTTCGGGCCGTATTTCGTGAGCTCGTCCGCGAGCCCCTCAAGCGCATTGGGGCCGAAGTAAATCTTGGTTGGATTGTGGTACGTGAACGTTCCGAGCATATGGTTGTCCCTCTCATCCCATGGGCTTGCTTGATAGAGTGAACCAACCGTAAAACCTAAACCTGGCTTTAGGTCAAGGACTTTTTGAAGGGAATCGACATATTTACGATCGGACAAGTGTCTGAAATGCTCGCCATTCCGGTTTCCACGCCTCGTTACTACGACAAAGAAGGGCTCGTCTCCAATCTGAAGCTCGCGGGTAATTCGTTCTTTCCTGCCAGCGGCTTTGCTGCTTGGGCAGCGCCGTTGGGTTGCACCTGTTAAATGCTACGAGCATTTAACAGGTTTCGATTGTCGCTACGCCGGGTCGTTCGGGAGTGGCGGCTGAGGAATCAGCTTGGCATACGCCTCTACGGCGAACAGTTTGAGCCATGGCGCACGCCGGTGGCCCATACCATAGGCCTATGTCGGTGATCGCCATGCGCGCAACGTGCGAAAGGCGTGCGCGCCGCGCATGAAGCAGGAAAACAAAGCCGCTCGAACGAATCTCTCTAACCTTGCTTTGACGAATCAACCCTAAAGCGTCAAACCAACGAAAAATCCCCTTGTTACACTGCGGCCAAGAAAGCGAGCTGCAGCAATTGGGGCCCATCGGAGAAATGGGCACAATTCGAACGGGTTCGCAAGTACGCAAGAGGGAAAGGGGAACCGCCATGTTCTTTTACGAGCCGCTTTCGGCGACGGCGATCGTGAGCGTTCTGCTCTATCTGGTATTTCTGATTGGTATGAACGAGCTCTCTCGCCTCAACAAATGGGTCGGCGCCGCAATCTTCATCGCTTTGCCGCTCGCCTTGACCATTTTCGTTTGGCCCCACACCGCTGTCGAAGGCACGGGCGCGGGCACGTGGTTTCAATGGGTGAAAACGTATTCGTGCCTCGCGGGTGCGATTCTCGGATGGCTCATCGTGTACTTCTCCGCCTTCCAGAAGAAATACATCGTGTGCATTCCGCCTATCATTTTCGCTATCAATATTCTTGAGGCGTGCATTCGCGACTTCCAGCTCACGGGCGTCAACGGCATCGTGGATGGCTACATGGTGGTTGGCGGGCCGTGGAATGTGATGAACGGCATCGCGGGCATTCTGAATGCGCTGTGCATCTGCGGTTTCTTCGGCATTATCGTTGGCCGCGGCAAGAAGAAAGACTACGTTTGGCCTGACCAGCTGTGGTTCTGGATTATTGGCTATGACCTGTGGAACTTCGCCTACACCTACAATAGCGTTTCCGATCGCTCCATGTATTGCGGCCTGGTGCTGCTGGCGGCGTGCACGATTCCCGCGTTCTTCATTAAGCGTGGCGCATACGCCCAGCACCGCGTTCGTACGCTTGCCGTGAACATGATTGTGACCATGACGGTGCCGTGGTTCTTCTTGCATCCGGCGTGCGTGGTGCATTCCACGAACGCCCCCGCAGCTCACATGACGATTTCGGCCATTGCGCTCATTTTCAACGTGTGCGTGTTCGTCTACCAGGCTTACACGATTTTCGGCAAGAAGCGCAACCCCTTCAAGCAGGAGCTCTATATCGACAACCCGGGCTTCCGCAAGGTGTACCTCGAAAGCATCGACCTCCCCGAAGACCAGCGCGAGGCTGCTCTGGCCAACCTGGAGGAGTTCGGCTACGCCGCCGCATGGGATAAAAAGGGCCGCGTGAAAACTATGGTGGAGCGTTCCTAGCGCAGATGGCCGACGCGCCACTGTGTGCCCTAAAAGGCTGCGGCGGCGCGCGCTCGATTCAAGGAGGAAGACCATGGGTATTCTGTATCAAGCATCCGACCCTATGGTGTGGGCGATTTGGCTGTTCGTCGTGTTCGCCCTTATGGCATTCAATGAATTTGGACGCACGAGCGTATGGGGCGGCGTCGCGCTGTTCGTGGTCGCGCCCATCGTGTTCACGATTTTCGTATGGCCACACACTGCCGCGCCCGGCAACGAGTATGGCACAGGAAACTGGTTCAATTGGGCGAAAACGTATTCTGCGCTAGCGGGCTGCGTTGGATTCATGGCGTTGCGATTCGTGAAATGGCGCGGTGCCGATGGCCGCGAGCATCATTTGTATGAGAAGCGATGGGCGCTGTGCTTCCCGCCGCTTATTTTGGCAATCAATATTTGCGAAGCCGTGGTGCGCGACATTCAGATGTATACCTATGGCCTGTGGGACGGCGCCGTCGTCGACCACGTGTGGATGATTTCCGGCCCGTGGAATATCATGAATGCGATCGCCGGCATTTTGAACATCATCACCATTTGCGGCTGGTTCGGCATCTTCATTTCAAAGGACAAATCGCGTGACATGATTTGGCCCGATATGCTCTGGATGTGGATTATCGCCTACGACCTGTGGAATTTCGCGTACACGTATAACTGCATGTCCGACCATTCAACGTACACGGGCCTGGCGTTGCTCATTGCCTGCACCGTCCCCACGTTCTTCACGAAGCGTGGTGCATGGTTGCAGCATCGCGCGCAAACCCTGGCGCTCTATGCGATGTTCGCCATGGCGCTCCCGCAGTTCTATACGTTTGCGGAAATTCCCACGACGCATAACCCCACTGCGTTCTTTGTCGTAAGTCTGATTGCGTTGATTTCCAACGTGGCGCTTGCCGCCTACCAGCTCCATCGAATTCGCACGCGCATGCTCAACCCGCTGAAAGACGAGCTCTATAATGACACCAAGAATTATCGAGAGGTCGTTGAAGAAAATCGCTAACCGGCGCGTTTCGGTTTCGCGTATCGCGTTTGGCGCGACGGCCCCATGCTAGACGAAGGAGCCGTCGTGCCGGCGCGAAAGAGTGCTTCCATTTCCGAACCCGCTTCCGATCTGCCGCATCACGTGACTCGCCAGCTGAGGCAGAGCGTGCGGTTGAATGGCGTGGCCGGGGATATCATGCAGGCGGCGCGCGAGCTGTTCGAGACCGAAGGCGTGGCCGCCACGAGCATGGCGGCCATTGCGCGCAAGGCCGGCGTGTCACGCAGCCTTGTGTATTACTACTTCCCCGATAAACAGGCCGTGATCGATGCCGTACTTGACGATTTCCTTGAAGATATCGTCGAAAGTGTGTCGACATGGAACGAGCTGCGTGCGTTCGGCGACACGCCTTCAGAGCTGAGGAAATGCGTTGCCGCATTCAGACGCACGCTGTATACGAGCTCGGGGCAGCCGCGCCCTATGTTCGCTGTGCTTGAAGAGCTGGGGATGCGCGATCAATTCGCCACGCGGGCTGTGCACGAAAGCGTCGCCTGCATTCAGAGCTACATCGTGTCGGAATATATGGCGTACCGAAGCATTGATATTCAGCTGATTCCCGAGACGTTTGGCCTGGTGCTTTTTGGCATTGTGGGCATGATGAAGGCGAAGCCCGACATCACCGATGAAGAGCTTGCAACGCTCATTGCGCAAACGCTTCGTCTTGATATGACGGTGATGGCTCCCCCGCCGTGGCCCGAGCATCCCGATGCACCCACCCTTCAAACGGGAGCTCAGATGCGGTAATACCTTGGGCCCGATTTGGTCGTCAAACCTGCTAAATGCTACGAGCATTTAGCAGGTTTCTGCGATTGGCTTGCGGCTATTCGGGCGTTTTAACGACCTGTTAAACGCTACGAGCATTTAGCAGGTTCTTTTTCCTCATCCATTTTGGCGAAGTGTTCCATGAGCAGCGTGCGCACGGTGGAAATCACGGGCACGCCCAAAAGCACGCCTAGAAGGCCGAACAGCGAGCCGCCGGCGATAACCGCGACAAACACCCAGATGCTCGGCAGGCCCACTGACTGCCCCACGACGTTGGGGTAAATCAAGTGGCCCTCGATTTGCTGCAGAATAATCAGGAAGATGATGAACTGTACCGCTTGCAAGGGGTCTTGCGACAGAATCATCGCAGCGCCCATGATGCCGCCGATCCATGCGCCGGCGAACGGAATGAGCGAGGTCACACCCACAATAAGGCCAATTGAAGCTGCGTAGGGAAAATGCAGGATGGTGCCGCCGATAGCGCACAGCGTACCCAAGATGACTGCCTCGATGCATTGGCCGCGAATAAAGCGTGAGAAGCAATCGTTGGTAATGGCGCATGCGTGGAGCACGCGCTCGCGCACCTCGTCGCTGGGAATGAGGGTCGCAAGGCGCATGGCGCCGGCATGCACGCGGTCTTTGTCGAGCAGCAGGTACAGCGCGAAAATCATGCCCAGCAGAATGGACAGCGTCACGTGTGCGACCTCGCCGCTCGTTTGGGCCACGATGCGCAGCGCTTGATCGGTTCCGCCTATGGCTGCCAGGGCCTTCTCGCCCAGGGAGCTCCATGTGGCATCGTTGAGGATCATGCTCTTTTCGGCACCAGGAAGGTTCGCGATTGCTTGCGAAGCCATGGTCGCGCCTTCGGAAACGCCATTGATGATAGCCGAGCCGACCGATTTGAACTCTCTGCCCACGAATGTGATGAGCGCAACGAGCGCGAGTGTGACAGCGGCAATTGCCAAAATGACGCAAATCGGGCGGCGGCTCTTAGTGACAAAGACGTTGGTCGAGCGGGGGAACCATCGCGATTCCAGGCTCGCGGCGATGAAGTTGAGCAGGTATGCCATGACGGCGCCCACCGCCAGCGGCTGCAATGCTTGGCATACGGTTGAGAAGATTTCGCATACGCCGTCGAAGCGAACGACGATGAGCGCTGCCGCTGCGATGGCCGCTACAAGAATAAGAACGTATCGAATGCTGTGCTTGTTCATGGGGTCCTGTCGGTTGGTGGGACGAGGCGCCGTGCGCCGCTGTTTGCTTTTCATACCAGTATAAACGCGCGTGGCGAGGAAGCGGCGCGATTGCCTACTTGTCGGCCTTTCGTGAAGAGGTCTTCACGTGGTCGACATGTGGAGCTCACGGTCGATGGATCGGCATAAAGGAATGAACCTTCAAAATATGGAATATGCCAAAGATTGAACTTAGCGCCACGCCGTAAATTCAGCGCTCTTCCAGCGCCTCCTCTTTGCGCTTTTCGTCTGCAAGAAACGCATCGAGCTGAGCGCCTCCTGTTCCGTTGACCCAGAAGGGCCATTTCACGCGTGTTGGATATGTCACGCCATCGAACCGTGCGTGCAGCTGCGCCAGACTTACGGGGCGATATTCGTTCGCATCGACGCCCGCATCAAAACGCAAAAGTCCCTGTGCAAGGTTTGCATCGTTATAGGCGGATCCTTGGCTGTGAATATGCCCGTGAATGTGCCAGCTGCCGTGTCCCATCGAATGGGAGTGATTTTCGCAGGTAAACGGCCTGTTTTGATATACTCACATCACTTGGTGCCGACCGTCGATTGCCCGCGTCACGGTGCGCAGCGTCGTGCCGAGGAGGTCGGCCGTGGTCGCCCTGGGCTCGTAGGACTCGCCGCCGTCGCGGCAGAAGCCGTATATGCGCGCGTAGACCAGCAGCGTCACGCCCGACAGGCCGTAGTCGCGCCATATGAAGCGGTGTGCCACGACGAACTCCTGGCCCTTGGCGCCCTCGTCATCGCTTGCCGTTTCCAGGATCCCTGGCCTTGCGCTCGCTCACGAGCGTGGTGTTTCGCTTGACCCAGTCGGCGAAGTCGATCCTGTTGATGAACATGCTCCTCGCTATGCCCGCGAAGCACCTGAGAGGAAGCGGGTCGACCTTCCTGTTCGCAAGTTCCCTTCCACGGTTGACTCAGGTGCCTAGCAAGATCGCTACGTCCTGCACCGTGTAGAAGTCCTTCATCGGAATTTGCGGCGTCGCGTGTTTGTTGTTTGTCATCGCCGTCTCACTCCTCCTGCTGCTCGTTGGTTCTCCTGCCATCGAGCTCTCGGAGGCGGCCTGACCGGTTTCGTGAGGGGCGTGCGCCTGAGCAGTGGCTTCCATGACGGACCGCCTACCTTGCCCAGCCTGGGCTGCGGAGCGTCTCTTCGAGCGCGCGGGGGTCGAGCCGCACGCGCCTTCCGATTCTTATCGAGGGGATCTGGCGGCGCTCTGCGACTTCGGCCACGCTGAGGAGTTTGACGCACGCCTCGCTGTCTTCTGTTCTCGAACCTTCAGCATCCCCAATCGCCGCCGTCTCGCTAATCTGGTCTACCGGGTTTTCATTATCGTGGGTTTCGTCAAATCGTGTGTACCGCGTTTGTCCCAGCGAGCGTGTCATTTCGAAAATGTTGTCGGCCATTGCGCACCCCGTCGTTTACGCCTGTTGGCACCTAAATGCCTCTCTTGCCATGTAGTGCCGTCGCTTGGGCGGCGATGGGGTTGCTTATATCTCTGGTTTTGACACGGCGCAAGGCGGCGTAAGGGCTTAAGGCTTCTGAAGCAACTGGAAGCCATTTGGGCACGAAAAGTTTTTTCGGCACTTTTGAGCCAGATGGTAGAATGCTAGTTAATAAATTAATGCGAAGAACAGGCAGCGTTTCTTCCAGACACGTGCGCCGTCTGGTATGTACGAGAGTGGGCTTCATGATCATCAGCGCGAGTAGAAGAACGGATATCCCGAGATTCCATAGCGACTGGATGCTAAATAGAATCCGCGAGGGGTTCGTAGACGTTCGAAACCCGATGTTCCCCACGCAAGTGAGCCGGTATAGCCTGTCGCCGGATATCGTTGACGGCATCGTCTTCTGGACGAAAGATCCTGCCCCGATGCTTTCCAAGCTGGATGCGTTTTCCGACTACAGCTACTACTTCCAATTTTCCCTCACGTCCTATGGCGGGGACGTGGAGTCTGGCCTGCGGGACAAGCATGATCTCATAAGGACGTTCAAGGAGCTGGCCGAGATAGTCGGTCCCGAAAGGGTCATGTGGCGCTTCGACCCGATTCTTCTCAACGGGAAATACTCGTCCGAATACCAGCTGCGCGCGTTCGCCACGATTGCGAGCGAGCTCAACGGCTCCACTGAGAAGGTGACAATCAGCTTCATCGACGAGTACAACTTCGGCGGCCGCAGCATCTACAGGTCCGTGGGAACCGACGGGGTCGCCGCCGAGCAGCAGAATTTCCTCGCGGAGCGAATGGCTTCCATAGCGCGCGAGAACGGCATGGCAATTGATACATGCGCCGAGGCGGTCGACCTGGAGAGGTATGGAATCCAGCACGCGCGCTGCGTTGATTCGCGGGTCTTCGAGCACATAGGCGGCTGCAGACTCTCGCGCCTGAAGACGCGCTACGAGGAGCTCGCTAAGGACAAGGCGCAGCGCAAGGAGTGCTGCTGCATTGAGAGCATCGACATCGGCTGGCCAAACACCTGCGCGAACGGATGCAAGTACTGCTATGCCACTACGAGCCCCGATGAGCTCGCCCGCAACCTGGCAGGGCTCTGCGACCCCGCAAGCAGCCTGCTCTGCGGGCATGTCGACCCGGCCGTCGACAAGGTCAAAGACCACCGTGGGACCGGCGATGCGCGCGACAGGTCGTTCAAATTCGGCTTCGGCGGCGACCAGCTCTTCCAGGAGGTCTAGCAGATGGGCGACTCTTCCAGATTCGAGCCGAACAAGCACTACGCCGAGCTCGTCGGCAGGCTGAATCCCCCCAGTTTTGAAGGGATACGCTCAATCGCCTACCAGATGCTTTGTGAAAACTACAGCGCAGCCGAGATCGATGCCATGTACTACGACCTGCAACGCGGCACGTGCGTGCTGGATCGGGAGGAGCTCCTCTGGCGCTATCTGCATGCCTTCGGGCCCAAGCACATGAAGAAGATGGGGCTTGCGCTAAGCAGAATGGAGCGCGTGTTTCGCGACCTGTCAAAAGAATCCATGTCGATAATCGACTGGGGATGCGGGCAGGCCCTCGCATCATGCTGCCTGCTCGACTACCTCAATGCCAAGAGGATTTTCATCCCCCTCGACGAGGTTGTCCTAATCGAGCCCTCTGAGCTCGCATTGCACTATGCGGCACTGCACCTTACGGCTTATGGAATCACTCAGACAAAAGCGCTTCAGAAATACCTCGACGACATAACAGCAGAGGATATAGAGACAAAATCTCCAGTCACCCTGCACCTCTTCTCGAACATCCTTGACATGGATGGCTTCGATATGAAGCGCCTCGTGCAAACTATAGGGGCTTCAGCCTCTGGAGTTCACTACTTTGTCTGCTTAAGCCCTGTGTATAACAACAACAACGGCATGAGCCGCATAGAGCTGTTCAAGAGCTACTTCAGCGGCATCGATACGGTAAGGCAGGAAAGGCGAACTCAAAACAGAGTGGAGAGCAGCGCCATCTCTGAGCTCGCAAGCCTCATGAAGCCCCAAATAACAGCCGATGAGAACTTCACAATGGAGCTTCTCATCTTCAAATACGAATGCGGGAAAAGCTCAGTCGTGGACGTGGACTACTATCCTCCGGTCCAGTTCTTCGCATCCTACGAGCTCGACTGCATGCGTGAAGATGCAGAGCCCCGAATCGAGGACGACGATGCGCTCTCGGCGTTTGAAGTCGCCGCTCCGTTCGAGCTCGGCGCAAAGATTTACGACGACGTGAACCCGTTATTCGCCGTGCTCAACAATATAATTGTGCGCGGATTGCCGACGAGAACCAGCCCGTTTGTGGAAAACGCTTTCGGGTTCTCAGGCAATGCCCAAGTCAAGGACGACCTTGGACGAATAGCCTTCCGGTGTGCCGATGGCCGCAGCGAAGCAATCAGGAGAGCGCAGCTTTACGTTCCCATAGGTGTTGCCAGGCTGGAGAAAGTGATCATCGAAGCTCTTATAACGGGTTCGCTCGACATCTTGAAGGACCAATGGCGGGTCATAGTCATAGAACGCGATGTGCCCTGCGCCGCGCTGGCATTCGAAGACCTTCGCCAGATGCTCTGGCACGCCTCCTCGCTGAGCAAGGCATTCAAATCGCTGAACATGCCGGAAGTAGACCTCACGGTGATATGCACCGACGAGTGGTTTGACTCGCCCCTGCATCTAGATGCGCATGTCGTCGCAGAATGCGACGACCGCATGCGATCCGGAAAGTACGACATGGTCATAGATATGGCCGTGCTCGGCGAGATAGATGAGGCCCGCGCCACATTCAGCGAGTTCAGGGCGCGCAACAACTGCTATTTCGTGGTGGGCCGGTCCAGCAGCGTGCGGAGCCGAAGAACCATCTACACGTCGGACACCATCGAGTACGAGCCCCTCGGGTCGACCGATGGGTTCGGACGTTTCCTGGAAGACGAGGAGATGCTCGAACATCTGAGGTATTTCCTGAATCTTCTATTCAGGAAGGAGGATTTCCGCCCGGGGCAGGTGCCCATACTCAATCGGGCACTGCGGAACAAGAACGTCATTGGCCTTCTCCCGACGGGAGGGGGCAAATCCTTGACGTACCAGCTTGCCTCCATGCTGCAACCGGGCGTGACCCTCGTCATCGACCCCCTACGCGCCCTCATGCAGGACCAATACGCAGGGCTCGCTTCCGCCGGCATTGACGACTGCACATTCATCAACTCGACGATTTCCGACAAGGAAAGGGACGAGAGGCTCTCCCATATGGAGGCTTCCGAGATGCAGTTCGTCTTCGTCTCTCCGGAGAGGCTTTGCATGCAAAGCTTCAGGAACCGGCTGTCGGCCATGTGCAATCTCGGCGTCTACTTTGCTTACGGGGTCATTGACGAGGTGCACTGCGTTTCAGAATGGGGCCACGATTTCAGATTCTCATACCTGCATTTGGGCAGGAACCTCTACAACTTCGTGCACACGAAGAACGGCAGCGGCCACCTCACCCTTTTCGGGCTCACGGCTACGGCCTCCTTCGACGTGCTTGCAGATGTTGAAAGAGAGCTATCTGGAGATGGCGCCTATCCGCTCGACGCGAATACGGTTGTACGCTACGAGGACACCGATCGGCTTGAGCTGCAGTACAAGATCGAGCACGTGCCGGTACGATTTGAAGCAGACGGGAATTACGACACCAGGCACGTCATCGACCCCAGCCTGCCTAGAGCCGTCAAGCTCAGCAACTCCTTCCACGATTCCGAGCGCGCAAGCAAGTCCGAGTATCTCGCGCTGCACCTTCGCGACGTATTCAAAGAGATTGAAACGCTGCAGCAGCCCGACAATGTAGAACGCATCAAGAGCAGGTTCGCCGAGCGCCATAACGTCATGAACGAATTCGGCGACGTGGAGCTTACCTGCAGCTTGCCAAAGAGCCCCTTCGAAAGAGCAGGCGAATACGAATATGCCGGAATCGTGTTCTGCCCGCATAGGGCAAACACGCCCATATCGGTCGCACACAACGCAGAAAGCCTGTCCGAATCGATTGCCGACATCGGAACCTTCATGGGCAGCTCAGACGGTGACGAGAGCCTGGATGCGCAGTCGTTCGAGAGCCTGGAGCTTTTCAAAGAGAACAAGCTCCCGCTCATGGTCGCGACCAAAGCCTTCGGGATGGGAATCGACAAACCAAACGTTCGCTTCAGCGTGAACATGAACTATCCCAGCTCCCTAGAAAGCTTTGTTCAGGAAGCCGGCCGCGCCGGCCGCGACAAGAGAATCGCGCTTGCCAAAGTACTCGTCTCGGACTACTCTCTCGCTCGCATAAGGCCCGACTATCCCGGCGACGGCCCTATTGAAAGAACCCTGAAGGGCAGATGGTTCTACGAGCAGGACCTGCATTCGGTTCTGGACTACTACGGCATCCGCGTTCCCCGCAGGTACGTCGACCTCGCCAATCCCGGCAACGACCTGATCGAGAACCCGGATTACGCGACAAACGAGTACTTCTACAGCCAGAACTTCATGGGGATTGACGTCGAGAAGAAGACCTTGTACGGGCTCTTCTGCAAACAATCAGTGGAGCTGGTTCGCAGCGATAGGAACGACCAGTCTCTCTATAGAATCGAAAACTTGATCGATGAAGTGATTTCGACCGCAGAGGGCACCAGCCTTGTAGCCCGCATCCCTTACACCTCCGGAAAACCGGAAAAGGGCAAGCAAAAGCCGATCAACCATGAAGACAACGTGCAGAAGATGATTTACCGCATGTGCTGCATCGGATTCATAGACGACTACACGCAGGATTACCGCAGGCACCATTTCCTTATCAGGATGGTCCGCAAGGAAGACGGCGGGTACTACGACGCGCTGAAGCGCTTCCTGATGCGCTACTACGCAGAGGAGAGAGCCGAGGAAATCGTCAGCCAGGTGCCATATTGCCGAGGCGACAACGAGATACAAAAGTGCCTGGGATACCTGACCGAATTCGTCTACGAGAAGATCGCCGTCAAACGCAAGCGCGCGATGGACGATATGAGGCTGTTCTGCAATACGGGGCTCGATTCCGGTAAAGACTGGCTCGAGATGAACGAGGACCTCAAGGACTTCATCTACTATTACTTCAACTCGAAGTACGCCAACGACGAGTACGTCGCTGACAACGGGGAGCCATTCTCCCTCACCAACGACACCGATGAGGGCAAACAGGGCTCTTTCGAGACGGTCATGAAGTACCTGCGCGTCGTCGATGACGACCTCGTCGGCGCAGGTGGAACGCCGATCGACAACGTAAAGCACCTTCAAGGCGCAGTGCGACTTATCCGCCGTGCGCTGACCGACGAGAACCACGCTCTCGCCCTGCTAAATTATTTCTGCTTGACCCAGCTCGGCACGAACGAAAGCGAGGCCCTTGAGCAGGAACTCCGCAGTGATTATCTGTCGGGCATGGTCGGGTTCGCTCAACGATCGGATTCCCAAGAGCAGTTTTGGCGTTTCAAGCAACGGTTCGACGAAGCGGTCGGTGCCGCGCCCCATCGTTACGACCTTTCGCAGCTTTCGGAATTGCAAGACGAGGTTACCGCGAAGGTGCATTTGGAGGCCCTGCGCGGCATTCGGCAAGCATACTTTGGCGACTAGCTGATGAGGAGTTAGAAATGAGCAACGAAACCGGTTTAAATCTCAACGTAGTCCTGGGCCAGCTCGAAGACGAACTTCACGCTATCAAGTCTGCGCGCGAACAGGCCGATGGCGTCGTATCCGCAAACAGCGAGCTCAGCGTGAGGCTCGAACGCGTCGTCGCCGAAACGAGAGGACTTGTCGAGGAGTCGAACGGTCGGACCCGGGCTGCGACTGAATCGCTTGCGAGCGAAGTAGACCGCTTGTCTGAGCAATCAGAAGCAATCAAAAAGGCTGCGGTCGACGGCGCTGACGCCATTGCGAAGCAAGCCTCGGACGCACAAGCCGCCCTCGAGCACGCTGCAAATGACGCTGTCGGTAAGGTGCCCGATCAGATATCGGGGCTCGCCGATCAGGCAATCTCGAACCTGGGCGAGAGCATTGGAGCAGCGAGAGACGAGTTGAGCGCGGCAGTGGAATCCGCAAAGGCCGCAACATCGGACATCAAAGCGAGCGGCGATGCCTTGCTCGAGGCGAACGAAGCCGCTAAATCCGAGAGCAAACGTCAAAACGAGGAGACAGCGGCGCTTCTCGAGGACGCGCAAAAGCATCTTGCCGACATCGATGCGAGCATTGCGGCGCTCAAGGAGATTGATGTTGATTCATTAGCCGAAGAGGTCAGAGAGCTCAAAACCGTCGAGACCAATAACGTGGCATCCCTGAAGAGCAAGCTGACGACCGTAACTGTCATGGCTGGTGCCAGCATTGTTTTGTGTATTGCGGTTTTGGCAAAGCTGCTTGTTGGCTAGGTCCACATAGCTATAGAAGAACTGATTAATCTAGCACCAGCAAGCATCGGGCGGCCACAATGTGCCGTTCGATGCTGCCAATAACATGACTTAGCTTGTATTAGAGCCCATTGTCATATTGCTAGTAACCACGACGCTCGTACTCGAAGTCAACCTTGTAGCTGCCGGAATACTCCCCGAAGTAGCGTTTGAACTCTCGATACTCGTCATCGGATAGTTTGTATCGTGACGTCCAGAAAGAATCGTTGCCCCCAGCTTCGCAATGCTTGCCTCGACGGCCTCGCGGTTGTTGTAATCGACCGCATTTTCACTCTGGTATCGCATAGCTTGAAGCGAGTCCATCTCTTTTGGAATAGGAATGAGGAGCATGTTGAGCGCACTCTTGCTACCGAAGCAGTACCACTTTTGGCCTCTGAATGTGTTTGTTTCGGCCAGCTGCAAGACAAACTGCGCATGTCCAAAATCTTTCGCGAGCGGAAATATACATACCCAGGAATAAAGGACCATCGACGAAATCGACCGCTGGGTTTCAAAAATCTTGAGGAAATTTACGTGCGCACTGCGCAAATCCCCCGCCATCCTCATCCGTTGTGCTTCATTGAATAGCTCGGCTATCTGCGAATCGAAATGCGGCGGGTTTCCGGCATCGGGCAAGTTGCAGCAGTTGCCCTCAAGCATGTCGATCAGGTCGCAGATTTCCCCGTCGGGCGCTGGAAGGGGCGGCAAATCCCTTTCGTTTTTGTATTCGGCATCCATATCATACTGAAACTCGCCAGCACCGAGTTGGTCGTCAGAAGCTGCATATTCCGCATAGACGCTTTCATAGAATTTAAGTAGGTCATCGGGTTCGTCATCCGTCCACCTGTAAGCAGTGCCATCGATGACTAACGTGGCAAGAGGGCCGAAGTACTTAATAAACTCTAGATAATCATCCGGCGACCAAGAATAGTTGAATCGCCAGTACCCATTGTTGCCCCCCATACGAGTAGATTCTTTCGATAAGTTGCTCGGGATACTCGAAATAGTCCAGTGCGCTGATTCTGTAGTTTGGCTTTGAGTCATCATAAAGCCATTCGATTTCAAGCCCGGGCATGTTCAGGTGAACATTCATCCATTCCGTCGGGCTGAACAATGATTCGCTGCGATAATAGTTGGCGAACTCCGCATGCATTAAAAGTTGTAAGTGCTCGAAGTCTTTTGCCAGCAGCAAAACTTTCGCCCAGGACCAAAGCCCGTCAGAGCAAATGGTGTCTTGCTCATGAAACATCTCGATGAACTTCTGGTTAGCGCCAGCTAAATCGCCGTTACGCTTTAGTTCGATGCCTTGCATGTGCAAGTCTGCAGCCTCTTTTGGGGAGACCCTGTCAGAATTACTACTGGGGTATAGGGCATGTGTCCGCTTCGAGACTGCGAATCAACTCAATCATTTTGTTTTCAGGAAAAGGCATCTTCATTTTGCAATCCATGTTCTTCGGACTTAATCAAACATCGATATCGTCCCATGGCCGCTCGCTGAATTTCAGCACGTTGGCGTGTCCGAAATGGGTGTCGGAAGTAAACCATATCATTGCGATTCGCCTGTCCCCCTCCGCATTTCCGCGCGGCGCATGATGCACTCCGCCGCGACACTCACGGCGATTTCCTCGGGCGTTTCTGCGGCGATGTCAAGGCCGATGGGCATATGTACGGCGTCAATCGCCTCTTCCGATATTCCCGCATTCAGCATGAGCTCTCGCCCGGTTGCGATTTTTCGCCGTGACCCCATGAGCCCAACGTATGCCAATGGCCGGCGAAGCACCTGCTCAAGAAGGGCGTAATCGCTGCGATGGGTGTGTGTCATGATGATGACGAAATCGTGCTTGTCCAAGGTCAGCGACGCTGCGATGTTGTCGTAATCGCCCAAGATGACATCATGCGCTTCGGGCACGCGCGAGTGCTGGGCGAATTCGGGGCGGCAATCGAACAGTGTGCAGCAGAACCCGACGCGCGAGAGGGCCGATACGGTCGCGCGGCCCACGTGCCCGCCGCCGAAAACGATGGCTCGCGTGGGTAGCGAGACGGGCATCACGAAACGGCCGTCAATGACGGCTCTGTGCTCAAGACCTGCGATGAGGCTCGCCTGCATGCCGCGCTCCCCTGCCAACGGCGCACCGTTGGCATCGAGCAGGGCGACAGTGCTTTCGTTCGATTGTTCGCCTTCGGGACATTTCACGACGAGATAGGAAGGAATGCGCTGGTCAATGCATCGAAGCATTTCGCGTGCGGCATCGCGCCAATGCGTATCGCTGGCATTCACGGGTGTGTACAGAAGGGTCGCATCCCCGCCGCAGGCCATATCGAGGCCTTTTTTGGAGGCGAGCTTCAGTTCCATGTTTTCGACGAGGCTCAGATTGCCGCCCAGCATGCCACGAGCTTTCTTGATGGCGTGGGCCTCGACGGCGCCGCCGCCAATGGTGCCGCACGCAAGCCCGTTTTCGTCGACGAGCATTTGCGAGCCCGCGTGGCGTGGCGTGGAGCCTTTACTTTCCATTATGGTAACCAGCACCAAATCGCGTGCCTCGTGCGAGGCACGCGCGATGTGTTCTGCAATCGTTCGCATGTTTTATTCCGCCTATGCTTTCGTGAGCGTGTCGCTCAAATGAAGAATGGCTTCCAGCACGCCGCCTGCGACTGCCAATCCTTTGTCCGATACCGTTTCGCAGTGGCTCACTTCGTCGCGCGGATCGATATCGCCGCACTTCAAGCCCTTGGTAACGCGCGTTCCGCCAGCAAGCAGGCCTCGTAGCGTGCCGGTGAGGGTGGCAATAACAGGGGCGTCGTCCACGTATGCGACGGCCTGTCCCGCTTCGACGTGGTCGCGAATTGAAGCGACTTCGCGGAAGGTGCCATCGCTTGGCGCACGCAAAACGCGCTCACCTGCGAAGCCGCCTACAAGCCCCGGCACTGCGGTGTTTGGAAGTGCCGAACCCTCGTAATACACGCGACCGAGCGTGTGACCGCGCATGGTTTCGACCACGGCGTGGCAGTCGTCGCCCGCCGTGAATCCGGGGCCAATGCCAATTACGATAGGTGCCATGCCGATGGTGGTTCCCACGTTGCGCTTGGCCAAAATGGCGTCGACCAGCACGTCGGGTTCAAGCCAAATGCATGAGCATTTCGGGTCGACGAGCACGGGAACGACCCCTTCGAGTGCTCGTCGCAGCGCATCATCGACGCTTTCAGCACGCACACCAACGACGCCTTCCACCTGGGTTTTCCCTGAATGAATAGCTTCGCTGAAGGCGACTGTGCGACGGACCGTCAAGGGATGTTCGACCTCCGTCATAATGACGGAGGCGCCGCATTTGTGCAGGCGCAATGCAATCGCGCTGGCGATATCGCCAGCTCCGCGAATTATCGCAAGCATCGAAATTCTTTCCTCCAAAGGCTTCCCGCAACCACGGGGGTTGTGCAGAGCGCCGCTATGCGCTCGGCGGCTCGCCGGTCGTTGTCGGATTCAACCTTGTTAATCAAAACCATATCGTGCAGGCCTTCGGCTTCAAGCACGCGCGCTACCATTTCGGGCGTTACGGCATCGGCGGTCGAGGCACCTGCCAGCTGCGCAAAGCGTTCCGCTCGATAGCAGGCCTGCGAAATAGGGCTGCCCACGCCATCGATCCCCACGACGCAGACCGTTCGCTTCGCGCATTCGGGAATCATGGGCTCATGTTCCGCATGCGCTTTCAGAGATAGCGTTTTTGCTCCATCGGCTTCAACGAGCAGGTAGTCGGCCGCGGCTTCCAATTCCGAAAACGCCATGCGCGGCGCGTCAAGCTTGCCCGTTGGCCCATGGATGCGTCCCACGCAGACGATGGTGTGCGTCGATAGCGCTAATCGCACTTCGTCCATTGTGGGGTCGAGCAGAACCGGACACCAATCGGGTACGAGCATTTTGGTGCTCGTGGCCACGATTACGTGTGCGCGCCGCGCCGCTTCGGCGATGGCGTTCTCTTTTGCGGCAGGGCGCCTGGTTGACGGCTCGCCGCCACCAACCGACGGCTTATCGCCTGCGGCCTTCTCCGTCAGGTGGTCTTCGTTCGGCGATGTTCCGACCTGGGGCTTATCGGTTGCAATTTCAGCGGCTATGAACTCAGCGTTCGCGGCCCCTTCGGTTGCCAGCTCTTCAGCCAGGGCGCGCAAAAGCGTCGATTTCCCGCCGCTTCCGATGATGGCCGTGGTTTTCCGCGGTATGTGCAAAAACTCGCTTAGAATGCCTACTCCTCGGGTTTCGCGAGCACGATATGCTCGGGCAGAATGGGCAGCTCGCGATGCCACACGCCCGTCGCGCGATAAATTGCCTGCGTAATCGCGGGGGCCGGCGTATTAATGACGATTTCGCCGATCGACTTCGCGCCGAACGGACCCGTGGGTTCGTAGGAATTCTCGAACTCGACGCGAATGCGGCCCGTGTCAAGACGAGTGGGTAAACGGTACGTGAACAGGCTTGATTCGCGAATGCGACCCTTGGGCGTGCGCGTCACGTCTTCCATGAGCGTGTGGCCGATGCCTTGCACGATGCCGCCTTCGGCCTGAATGCGCGCAAGTGCCGGATTGACGGGAATACCGCAGTCGACGACGCTCGCGTAATTGAGCACTTCAACTACGCCGGTTTCGCGGTCAAGTTCAATCTCGGCCATGCCTACCATGAACGGCGGCGGCGAGACAGGGGAAGAATGCATGGCGGTGGCTTCGGGTACCAGGCAATTGCTTACCTGGCTTTTTGTGGCCACATCGACGAGTGACATTTCCTCGCCCGTCGCTTCGCGCACCACGCGCCCGTCTTCGAAGCTCAGCTCGTTCGCGTCGCACTCCAGCGCTTCGGCGGCGATGGCGCACAAGCGTTCTTTCAGCTGCGTACACGCCTTTTGCACGGCCATGCCGGTGACATACGTGGTGGAAGAGGCGTATGAGCCCGAATCGTAGGGCGACGCGTCGGTGTCGGCGCCAAACACGAAAACGTCGTCGACCGAGCAATCCATATGCTCGGCGACCATCTGCGCCAAAATGGTGTCGCAGCCTGTGCCCATGTCCGCCGCGCCGATGATCAGCATGTATGTGCCGTCGTCGTTGAGCTTGATGGTGACCGAGCCCACGTCAATGCCGGAAATGCCTGAGCCTTGCATCGACATGCCCACGCCCGCCGCGCGAACCTTGCCGTTGCCCATGTCGCGCACAGGGTATTTCGCTTTCCAGTCGAACATGTCGGCGCAATGCTTCAAGCAGCGGTCGAGCGCGCACGCGTTGGCGATTTCGCCGAAGTACGCGGGCATCTCCATGCCTTCGCGCACCATGTTCTGTTCGCGCAGCTCAACGGGGTCGCGGCCGAGCTTTTCGGCCAGTTCATTCACGGTGGTCTCAACGGCGAATTGACCCTGCGTGGCGCCGAAGCCTCGGTAGGCGCCCGAAGGCTGCATGTTCGTGTACACCACGTTTGCGGTAAATTTGAACGCTTCGAGCGATCCGGTATACAGTGGAATGGACTTATGGCCGGTAAGGCCGACCGTCGCCCAGCCGTGCTCGCCATAGGCGCCCGAATTTGACAGCGTGGTCACGCCGAGCGCGCGAATACGGCCGTCGCTGTTCGCGCCCAAGCGCACGGTGATTTCCATCTCGTGGCGCGGAGAGCCGCAGGTCTGCGATTCTTCGCGCGTGTATACGCACATGGCGGCACGACCCGTCTTCATCGTGACGAATGCGGGGTACACCTCGCACACTGCAGTCTGCTTCGCGCCGAAGCCTCCGCCGATGCGGGGCTTTTCGACGCGAATGCGGCCTTTCGGAATGCCGAGCGCGTTCGATAAGATGCGGCGCACATGAAAGACGACCTGCGTGGATGAAATTACGTGCAAGCGCCCGTAGCGGTCGAGCTCGGTGTAGGTGCGGAAGGTCTCCATCATTGCCTGGTTGTAGGCCTTGGTGTGGTAGGTGCGTTCCAGAACCACATCGCAATCGGCCAGCACGGCCTCGATGTCGCCGCCTTCGTCGGCCGTGGTGCCCACGAGGTTGCGCGTATTGTCGCCGCCCAAATCGCACAGCATGCGCCAGTTGTCTTCGGGATGCACGAGCACCGGGTTGTCTTTGGCGGTGCGGAAGTCCAAAACGGGTTCGAGCACGTCGTAGGCAACCTTGATGCGCTCGAGCGCCTTGTTGGCGGCTGCTTCATTTTCGGCAGCGACGATTGCCACCACGTCGCCTACGAAGCGAACGTGGCGATCGATGATGAGGCGGTCGTAGGGGCTCGTTTCGGGGTAGGTTTGGCCCGCGTTCGAAAAGCGCTCGTTCGGCACGTCTTCCCACGTGAACACATCAACCACGCCGGCGACCTTTTTCGCCTTCGAGGTGTCGATAGTCTCGACGATGGCATTGGCGTGCGGGCTTCGCAGCAGCTTCACTACGAGCGCATCGCGCACGATATCTTCGGTATACAGGGGCTTGCCCAGCAGCTGCTGCATCGCGTCTTTCTTGCGGACCGACTTGCCCACCGATTGGTACTCGGGTCTATTCATGGTTGGCCCCTTCCTCATGCCTGCTGTTCAGGAAGGCGCGGATGCCGCGTAGCTGGCCTTCATAGCCCGAGCAGCGGCACAGGTTGCCGCTCAGGTACGCGAGAATTTCCCCGTCAGATGGGTTGGGGTTTTCGCGAAGCAGCGCGATGGTGTTCATGACGAAGCCGGGGTTGCAAAAGCCGCATTGCTCGGCGCCTTGGTCGGCAATGAAGCCGACGAATTCCGACGCTTCTTCTTGCAGGCCTTCGAGCGTGTGCACGCTGCGGCCGTTGGCGCGCGCCGCGAGCGTTGAGCACGAAAGCACGGGTTCGTCGTCCATGAGCACGGTACACAAACCGCAGCTCGAGGTTTCGCAGCCGCGCTTCACGCTCAAGCAGCCATGCGCGCGCACGAAATCGATGAGGAGCGTGTCAGCGGGAACGTCGTCGGAAACCATGGTTCCGTTCAGCTTGATTTTGATTTCCATTACTGCACCTCTTTCAGGGCCAGAAGCGCGCGACGCGTGAGCACGGGCACGAGTGCGCGTCGATATTCGGCGCTGCCCCACATGTTGCTCGAGACGGTCACGGCGCCGGCGGCGTAGTCGGCGAACGCGGCGGCGCTTTCCTCGGTAATGCCGCCGGCGAGGAGCCCCTGCTCATCGCGAAGCACCACGGCACGCGCGGGACGCGAACCCACGACGACGCGCCACTCACCCGCCACCTGGGCCGCAGCGCAGTTCAGTGAAGGGATGTCAGTGCGCTGCTTGCGCACGGCTTGGTACGAGAACGCGCCCGGCTGCTTCTTCACGATGAGGCGCACCAAAATGTCTTTGTCGTAAGGCATGCGCGCGAATTCTTCCAGGGGCACGATGCCGCCCTTGTAGAGTTCGACGTAACTATCCATGGCAAGGAAAACCGTGAGAATGTCGGAAAAGCCCATGCGGCGCCACAGGCTTCCGCCGAGCGTTGCGCCGTTACGGAACTGCACGCCCACGATGTCTTTGAAGGCGGCTTCCACCGCACCGCAGGAATAGGCGGCGAGGCCTGGATGCTTCTCCATTTGGCGCAGGGTGACCATGGCACCAATGCGGAACTCCTCGTCGGTTTCTTCGATTTGGTTGAGGCCCAGATCGCACAAATCGATGGCGGTGCCGAAGGAGTGGGTGCCCATTTTCATCCACATGGTGCCGGCCACGATGCGGTTGCGCTTTTTCTGGTTGAGCTCCCAGGCTTCGTCGAGGGTTTGCGGGCGCTCGTATTTTTGGAAGGTAATAATGTTTCTCGCCCCATTACTTGAGGTTGGCATAGTCGCCCATATTATACTGTGGCCTGCGATTAATTCTCAAATTCAGCCCGTCCAACCATCGAATTTGCAAAGGCGAATGCCGCTATGCCACACGCTGCCGACAACCGCACATTGAAGCACGGATGCATCGTTATGGCATCGGGCGTGGGAGCACGTTTCGGGGGCAATAAACTCATAGCTGAGCTTTGCGACGTGCCGCTGGTCGGCCATGTTGTGCGAGCAACCGATGGTTTGTTCAGCCGGCGCGTGGTGGTCACGTGCCATGCTGACGTGGCTGCGTTGTGCGAGACGCTGGGCGCGCAGGTGATTTTGCACGACGAGCCTTGCAGAAATGACACGGTGCGCCTGGGCATGGAGGCCATGAACGGGTGCGATACGGTCACGTTTGTCCAGGGCGACCAGCCGCTTATTCGTCCAGCGAGCATCGTCGCGCTTCTTCGCGCCGCCGAGCGCGATGCTGCTGGTGCCGCGAGACGCAATGCTGCGGAGAACGGCGTTGCGGATGTTGTGGGATGCGATGCTGTCGGTGCAGTGCTGGCCGATACTGCGGAAGGCGACGTTGCGGAGGACTACGCCATGGAGCTCGATGCTGTGGAGTGCGACGTTGATGCTGCTGCTGCTGGGTGTGATGCTGCGGAATCCGATGTCGCCGGTGCCGTGAAACATGACGCCGTGGGGTGCAATGCTGCGGAGAGCGGCGTTGCGCACATTTGGCGCACCAGTTTCGATGGCATGCCGGGCGCGCCCGTGCTTTTTCCTTCATGGGCGTTCGACGAGCTTCGTTCTCTTCCTCGTGGTAAGGGCGGCGGATTCGTGGCGAAAGCGCATGCGGAATGCGTTCGAACCATCGAGGTTTCAAGCGAATGGGAGCTGTTCGACGTGGATACGCGCGACGATTTGGAGCAGCTGCAGACGCATGTTGCGCACTGCGGCAGTGCAGGTTTGCCGCGCTGACGCTTTTCGTCGCGCCGATTTTGCCTGCGCGTTCCATCCGGTGTTCTAGGCATGTGCCCCAGCTGGGCGTTCTGCTGCGCCCCTTGGCTCGATATCCCAGCTGGGTGTCCTGTTGTGCTTTCTGGCCCGATGATGGGCGCCCATTACATTCGGCCCATTGCGTTCGTAACCGAGTGCCGCCGATTCGGTTTGATGCAATTTCCCAGTTCGCAGCTTCCGTTCTTTATTCTGACACTTCGCTTATTTCACCACTCCCGATCGCTTCTTTCTGCTGGTTGCAAATTTGATTTTTGCTGCATTGCGAATGCGGTATTGTATGGACCGCGTGTGGCATCGCTCGGCATGCGCGAACTTACCGTTAATTTTTACTCTTTCCCTTCCCTCTTTTCTCGATTTCTTTCATCTTCTCTTCGTGCTTGCTCCGGATTTGCTTCGAGTCTACCGTTGGTGCCTTCTTGAGCAATTTGCTCTTACTTGATATTTGGTCCGAATTGTCAACTTTTTGGCACAAATTTGCGGTTGTGCACGATAAGGAGTGCACTGTTCCTGCCTTCGGTAAATCGTGACCTGGGGTTTTGTAAAAACGAAGCATCTTTGGGGCCTTTTAGGGGTGCTAAGACGGGTCTGTAAGATTGTCTGTGTAAGTCCCCTCAAGGGGCAACGTCTCCGGAGGC
>OLRB01000346.1_pt1 | contig 36755 bp, 29 predicted proteins | sample 1672751 | NCBI WGS metagenome assembly OLRB01 (sample SAMEA3136720, study PRJEB25190) | human gut metagenome | biome: human gut; feature: human-associated habitat; material: faeces | place: Austria | collected 2013
CTGGCTGTTGGCAGGCGCCCGCGCGGAGGTTGGCGCCTCTCGGTTTAGCGCGGCGTGTTCGCCAGCTCGTCCAAGGCCTCCTGCGGCGTGTACTCGCACGTGCCGTCGCCCAGCTTCACCACGTCGATGCTGTCGCCGGCCTTGACCTTGCCGCCGGTGAGGGCGACGAAGAAGATTCCCTCGCGCGGGAAGATGCAATCACCGGCCAGGTAGAAGATCGCGCACTTCTTGTGGCACACCTTGCCCTGCTGCGACAACTCTAGCAGCACGTCGTCGCCGATCTTGAGCTGCGTGCCAAGCGGCAGCGCCATGAGGTTGATGCCCTCGGTGGTGATGTTCTCGGCGAAATCGCCTTCCTTCACATCTAGGCCGCGCGCCCGGGCCTTCTCGATGGATTCCCAGGCCAGAAGCGAAACTTGGCGATGCCAATCTCCGGCGTGCGCGTCCTCGGCGACGCCGTGATGGGCCTCGATGGTCACCGGGCCGTCCACCACGGTCTTGCGCGTGCCTTTGCGCTTGGACACGCAGACGGCTCGCACGGTGCCGTGCGTGGTGCTGTTGGCATCAGGGCCTTCCATGCGGCCCTTGTCGAACACGTTGAGCTGCTCGCTTGCCTCGTGCTCGGCGGCTTCGGCGTTGCGTGCTTCAAGGGCGCCGTCTTGGCGGCCCTCCTTGTTTTCGAGCGTCATGATCCCCCCAATAAACCTAGTAACTAGCTAGGCGCATCTTATCATATCTGAGAATGATTCGGCGAACGAACATGCCGAATCTGCGAAAGGCGGGGTGGGGCGTGGGCATACGTAAACCATCTGCAGAAACACGCGCGGTGCCGGCGAGCCGCATGTGCACACGGTATGATGTGGTCATTAGCTATCAACCGCGAAAGGGGCCGTTGTGATCAACCGCTACACGCGTCCTGCCATGGGCGCCATCTGGGAGCTTCAGAACAAGTTCTCCATCTGGAAGGAAATCGAGGTGCTGGCGTGCGAGGCTCAGGCCGAGCTCGGCCAAGCCGGCATCACGAAGGAGGAGGCGCAGTGGATCCGCGACCACGCCGACTTCACGGTTGAGCGCATCGATGAGATCGAGAAGGTCACGAACCACGACGTCATCGCCTTCACCACGTGCATGGCCGAGTACATCGACGCCGACGTCCCCGAGGGCCAGGAAAAGCCCAGCCGCTGGGTGCATTACGGCATGACCTCCTCCGACCTGGGCGACACCGCGCTGTCGTACCAGATCGTGCAGGCCATCGACATCATCCTAGACGACGTCAAGCAGCTGGGCGAGACGTGCAAGCGCCGCGCGTTCGAGTTCCAGAACACCCTGTGCGTGGGCCGCACGCACGGCATCCACGCCGAGCCCATGACCTTCGGCATGAAGTTCGGCAGCTGGGCTTGGGCGCTCAAGCGCGCGCAGACTCGCCTGGAGCAGGCTCGCGAGGTCGCCGCGACCGGCGCCATCTCCGGCGCGGTGGGCACGTACTCCAGCATCGACCCCTATGTTGAGAAGTACGTGTGCGAGAAGCTGGGCCTGACGCCCGACCCGCTGTCCACCCAGGTGCTGGCGCGCGACCGCCACGCCCAGGTCATGTGCGCGCTGGCCTGCGCTGCCGCAACGCTCGAGTCCATCGCCATGCAGGTGCGCCTGCTGCAGCAGACCGACGTCATCGAGGCGGAGGAGCCGTTCAAGAAGGGCCAGAAGGGCTCGTCGGCCATGCCCCACAAGCGCAACCCCATCACGGCCGAGCGCGTGTGCGGCCTTGCCCGTTGCGTGAAGGCGAACGCCCAGGTGGCGCTCGACAACGTGGCGCTGTGGTACGAGCGCGACATCAGCCACTCCGGCACCGAGCGCGTGGCGCTGGCCGACAGCTTCACCGCGCTGGACTACATGTTCGCCAAGATGCAGTGGATCATGGACGGTCTGCAAACCTATCCGGCGAAGATGGAGCACAACGTGTGGCGCACCAAGGGCCTCATCTTCTCCAGCAAGGTGCTGCTGGCCCTGGTGAACACGGGCATCACGCGCGAGGAGGCGTACGTCATCGTGCAGCGCAACGCCATGGCCGTGTGGGAGGATATCCAGAACGCGGTGGACGGCCCCACGTATCGCGAGCGCCTGGAGAGCGATCCCGAGGCCAAGCTGTCCAAGGAAACGCTCGACGAGATCTTCGATCCGTGGGACTTCCTGACCCGCAAGGACGAGGTGTTCAAGCGCCTGGAGGGCCTCAAGTTCTAAACGGTGCCGCATGCGTTTCGGCGACCGTCTTGTCGCCTGCCGGTGAAGGCGGGTTGCCGTGCGGGTGTGTCGTCGCTGTTGGAAGCTTGCGTCGTAGCCGGCAGGCTGCTTGAGCGTCCCCGATGGCGATGGGCGCGCGGGGTGCGTATGCAGCTTGTGACAAGCTAGCGAATAAAGAAGCGCCGCGACTTGAAGTCGCGGCGCTTCTTGCTGTTTATCGACGGTTTTCCGAGGTTGCGTGCGAGAACGGTCTTCGCTTTCGCACCCCTGCTTGTTATGCGCGCAGGAACGCCTCGTAGCCGCGCTCGGCCTCGTAGATATCGGCTTTGCTGGTGGCCTCCCAGGGGCTATGCATGGACAGCACCGCTACGCCGGAGTCAATGACGTCCATGCCGTACTTGGCGGGGATGTAGGCGATGGTCCCGCCGCCGCCGGCGTCGACCTTGCCCAGCTCGCAGGTTTGGAACTGTACGCCGGCGTCGTCCATGATCTTGCGGATGCGCGCCATGTACTCGGCGCGGGCGTCGTTGCTGCCCGACTTGCCGCGCGCGCCCGTGTACTTGTTGAACACCAGGCCGTGGCCCAGGTATGCGCTGTTCTTCGCCTCGAACACGCTGGCGTAGGCGGGGTCGAGGCCTGCGGAGACGTCGGAGGAGAGCATAGCGGAAGCGGCCAGCGCGCGGCGCAGCGGCAGTATGCCGCCCTCGCCGGCAAGCTCCATGATTTCGGCGATGGTGTTCTCGAAGAACTGCGAGGCCATGCCTGTGGCGCCCACGCTGCCGATCTCCTCCTTGTCCACGAGCACGCACACGGCGGCGCGGTCGAGCTCCTCGCCGGCGACGGCTAGCTGCGCCACCAGCGAGGTGTAGGCGCACACGCTGTCGTCCTGGCCGTAGCCCAGCACCATGCTGCGGTCGAAGCCCAGGTCGCGGGCGCGGCCGGCGGGCACAACCTCAAGCTCGGCGGACAGGAAGTCCTCTTCCTCGATGCCGTACTTGTCGGCAAGCAGCTTAAGGGCGAAAGCCTTCACGGGGTCCTTCTGCTCCTTGGCCTCGCCATCCTCGTCGCGCACCACCAGCGGGCGGTTGCCGACCAGGATGTCAAGCGCCTCGCCTTCCACGACCTCGTTGGCCTTCTTGCCCATCTGCTGGTTCGCCAGGTGGATGAGCAGGTCGGAGATGCAGAAGACGGGATCGTCGGCATCCTCGCCGATCTTCACGTCCACCACGCTGCCGTCCTTCTTGGCGATCACGCCGTGCAGCGCCAGCGGGACAGTGACCCATTGGTAGTGCTTGATGCCGCCGTAGTAATGGGTGTCCATGAAGGCAAGCTCGCTGGATTCGTACAGCGGGTTCTGCTTGACGTCCAGGCGCGGGCTGTCGATGTGCGCACCAAGGATGTTCATGCCGTCGGTCAGCGGGCGGGCGCCCAGCTGCACCAGGATGACGGCCTTGTTGCGCATGGTTGCCCACACCTTGTCGCCGGGAGCAAGCTTGCGGCCTGCGGAGATGGCGGCGTCCAGGCTTTCGTAGCCGGCGGCCTCGGCGCTGCGGATGGCTGCGGCGGAGAACTCGCGCTCGGTCTTGTTCTCGGAGATGAAGTCGATGTAGCCGGCGGCAAGCTGCTCGAGCTCGGCCAGCTGGTCCTCATCGTAGCGTTTCCACGCGGATTCGCGTTCCATATACGCTCCTTGCATTCGGGGATCGTTGCTCGCAGACGATAGTACGCCAACAGACGCGGGCATGCTAGGCGGGGAAGGGGCGCAACCGGGAAAGCCGACAACTGCTAAATCGGGATCTCGGGCGAATCGCTGCGAAGACGCTATGAAATAAGCGGGATCCACTCGATGGAGCTGTCAGCAGGGTATTGCTGCTCGATGGCTTGATTCTCGGTTTGGAATTGCTCGGCGGTGATAGCCGTCTTGTTGCCTTGCGCATCAATCTTTACGTAAGTCCCACTCTCCATACCGAGCTTCTCGACTACGTTGAGGTTATCGGTGCGACCGTTGAAGCCGTTTGCATAGTCCGTCCAGGTGTCGCCGATGCCGGTCGGGTAGGCGCTTAGCGCGCTCACGGTGATCATCCAGTCTTGGAAGCCGCCGCTTCCGCGTTCGTAAAGATAGCCGCCGGCGCAGACGCGCATGATCGAACGTTCCCATGAATAAGCGACGCGAACGGGGGCGTTATTGACGTAGGACCAGATGTCGAACGCCTGCGTGTTCGCCTGCGCATCTTTGCAACCGATGATCAGCTCGGGTACGTTATCGCCGTTCAAATCGGAAAAGGCGTAGCAAACGTTCGAAAAGCCGTTGTTCGCCCAGTCCATAAGATAATTGGGAATGGCCATCGAATTCACGTAAGGGTGTCTGGAAGCTAGGTCGTCCTTGCTGAGCTTGGCGGAATCGTCTGCAAGCGAGCGATAGTCGTCGATGACTGCTTGCAGGGCGGTTTGCGCCTCTGCGGCGGGGTTAACGGGTGCGGGCGTGGGCTCGGGCTCCGGTGCGGCTTCGGGTGCCGGCTCTTGCTCCGATACCGCAGCGGTCGATGGCTGTTCCGGTTGCTGCGGCGCCGGGGCCTCTTGTTCGGTCGAGGTTTGCTCGTCTGCGGGTTTTGCCGGGCTGTTGATGGAGAGCGCGAAGAAAGCGGCTCCGGCGGCGATAAGCGCAAACACCACGGCCGAAACCGCGATCACGGCGGGCTTCCCGATGGCTTTCCGCGGCGTATCCGCTTGGGAGCAGGATGTTGCGTCGGGTGCGCTCGCCGAGTCTTGGCCATCGGCAGGGGGCTGTTCGCTGGTTGCGCTTCCGCAGGTTGGGCAAAACCGTGCATGCTCGGAAAGCTGCGCTCCACAATGCTCACAGTACATCGATGCCTCCTTCGCAGCTGCAGTTATACCTGCAGTCGATGCCCGATACTAAAGACTATGGCAATCCGTTCAGGGCGGTTGCCCTGCTTATGAGCCGAAGCCGTTTGCGGCGGCTTGCGAGCTACGGCCGGGGGTGTCCGCATTTGGGGCAAAACGATCCGGCGTTGCCCGTTTTCCCGCATGAGCAGTCCCATGTGCTCGTTACGACGGGGTTGATGGGCATCGTCGGCTGTGCAGGCTGGGAGGGTTGGGCAGTCGTCTGCTCGGCCTTGTCCGTCGAGACATTGCTGGAACGACGTTTTGCGGCAAATATCCCGCTCAAATCGAATGAATCATCAGACGTCGAATCGGTCGATCCGAGCATTTTGTTGCGGATGTCGTGCAGATCGACTGCGCCGCGGATGAACATCATGCTCCACTCGAAAAGCAGGCGGTTGACGACCTCGAAAATCACGAATGCTAAGACGGCAATGACAAGGCCTTCGAAGAAGGCTCCCGCTGCCCTGGCCCCCGATTTCGATGCGGCGGACATAAAGGGATAGATCAGGCAAAATGCCGCTATCGAGGTTGTTGAGAACACATACAGGAACTTCGTGATGCTTTCGATGAACAGGTGGTCGAAGCTGAAGAACTTGGTAAGCGGCTTCGTCTTGTCCGCTTTCTTGCTTGCGAACTTGATGAACAGCACAATCGCCGCCGCAATGGCTGCAATTCCCAAAATGGGCGCAATGATGTCGACGGCCGTAGACATCCCGTGAGAGCCAATTGAACCGTACATAACGATCCCTCCTTTTCGAACCCCTAAAGCGGCCTTCCTGCCGCAATGAAGATAGTATACCGGCAACGGCGCCCCGTGGCATTCATCGCAATCGCCTTGGCGGGAATCGTCCCGGAGGGCGAGTTGCGGAGCCGGACAGAGGAGTGCCAGACGCTGATTCGCCTGTTATCTTTGCTTGTTGTTCGGCTACTATGGAGCCATCATGTTGCTGTCGCAGCGGATGCTGTTCGGCGTCCAACGGTAGGGGGTGCGCTATGTTCTGCGCGAATTGCGGAAAGCCGATTGAGGATGATGCCAGGTTCTGCGAATTCTGCGGGACCCCGGTTCTTGATGAAGGGCCTGCGTCGTATGCTGACGACGTTTCGGGCCGGCAAGCGGGGGATACCGTCTTTGCGCAGGCGTCGCCGTCGCAGGATGCTGAGGGAAATCGGGGGTTTCGCCCGGCAATGGCGCAAGGAGCCGCCTCTCGGGGCAAAGGCATCTCCCCGCAGGTTGCGACCGTTGCGGCGGTATGCGCGGTTCTCGTTATCGCGGTAGCCGTGTTCGCCGTCCCTCGCGTCATCGAAGCGGTTGGCGGCTCGTCTAGCGAGACGGCAAGCCGGCAGCAGACCGATCAGCAGGCACAGCAGCAATCCGATGGGGCGCAGGGATCCGCCACGGAAAACGCCGTCTCCCAACAAGTGCAGGTGAAAAGCGGCATCTCCGAGTATTCGTGGGCCGACCTTTCGAATATCGCTGCGGAAATAGAGCGCACGGCGAAAAATCGCGACGATGCCGTTAAGATGGCGGCAAGCTACAACCTTGTGAAGCCGGACGGCTCGTTTACCGGCGAAACGAAGACGCTGCAGACATCTATGGGAAACGCAGACGTGTTCATCGTCGATGTGTTCAAAGACAAGGGCTCGAGCGGGCGAAGCGCGGCGTTCACGTTCATGACCTCGGGGATTTTCGCCGAGCATCCTATGAATCCCACGGCTTCGAACTCCGGTGGTTGGAAGTCGTCGGGTATGCGCGCTTGGCTGAACGGGGAAGTGCTGCAGTCGTTTCCCGATGAGATGCGCTCTGGCGTGATGACGGTGAGCAAGCTGTCGAACAATGCCGGTAAGACCACTTCGCCTGCAAGCGTTACCGAGACGCAGGACAGCGTATGGCTGTTCTCCTGGGTGGAATGCCTTGGCCCCATTGCGTGGAACGCCAGGTCGGATCAAAGCTATATCGACACGGTGGATAATAAGGAAGGGTCGCAATACGCTTGGTTCAAGCAGCAGGGCGTTGCCGGCGAGCAGGGTCATGCCTCGCTTGACCGCAGCGTTGCCGGATCGAGCAATCCCGGCGTTTGGTGGATGCGCTCTTCGGCCCCCAACGTTGCAACGTCGTTCGGGGATATGGGCCCGGAGGTAGATAACGGCGGCTATGCCTCCACCGCGGAGGGCGTCGTGTTCGGGTTCTGCTTGTGATGGGCGCGCCAGTGCGGGTGGCAGGCGCCTGGGCGGCGGCAATGTCGGCGCTGATCGCGTTGTGCTTGCTTGCCGGGTGCGCTTCCGGCCAGGAGAAACAAGGGGAGGCAACTGGCACTACCGATGTCGAGGCGCTTGTCGACTGCGTTGATGATGCTCGGGGCAACGAAGCTCCGGTGCCCGCTTCCGCGCCAGAGGGCTTGCGGGATGCGCTGGAGCAGGCTGTAGAGGCTCATTCGGGGGCCTATGCCGTTACATGCGCATCGGCTGATGGATCGTGGTCGGTTGACGTGAGCGGTGACAAGCCCTTCGTTTCCGCCAGCATCATCAAGCTGGCGATATTGGGGACTTTGCTCGACCAGGCTCAATCCGGGGTGCTGCCGCTTGACGACATGGTAACCGTGAGCCCGTCGGACATGGTCGGAGGTACGGGCGTCATCCAAGCATCGGGCGCCGGCGAGTCGTATACGTATCGCCAGCTTGCTGCTTATATGATCCAAGATAGCGATAATGTCGCCACTAATCTGATCATCGATGCGGTCGGCATGCCGGCCGTGAACGAGTACGCGAGCGAAATCGGCCTCGCGCAGACCGTGCTCAACCGCCGTATGATGGATTTTGCTGCGGGCGAAGAGAACTACACGTCGGCGAACGACGTTGCGCGCATGCTGCAACTGATCTACCAGGGGAAGCTGGTGAGCTCGGACATGAGCGAGTTCGCCCTTGACTTGCTGAAAGGTCAGCACGATGACGCTGGGCTGCTCAAAGGGTTGCCGGCGGGCAGCGTTTTCGCTCACAAGACGGGTACGCTCGACGGCGTGTTCAACGATGGGGGCATTGTGCTCGACCAGAATCCCTATGTGATGGTGGTTCTTTCCAGCGATGCCGAAAGGTCGCAGGCCCAGGCTTGCATGGTTGACATCGCTCAAGCGGCAGATGCCGCTATTGGCTAACGGGTATGCGGCTCGCTTTTTCCTAGCAGCTTGCAACGGCGTTGGCCGTTCGTTGCAGGCTGCTTTCGTTGCAGTTGTTTTTTCGGTTGCCTCGGTTTCTGTCCGGCTTTGCGGGCAATGGCGAAGAACTTCCGCTTTCGGCGCCGGCGGCGTTTGCAGTTTGCGAAGAAGGTAACGGATTCCACGCATTTCGCGAAAACGGGGCGGATGGCGCGCGGCAGGGGGATAATTATAGCGATTGTCTTCAAATTCGAAAGGCGGCTGCATGCTGCAACTGATAAACGTGTGCAAGTCCTACACCACTGCGGACTTCACGCAAACCGCGCTCGATCATGTGTCGGTGGCCTTCCGCGACAACGAGTTCGTGGCGGTGCTGGGCCCTTCGGGCTCGGGCAAGACCACCATGCTCAACATCATCGGCGGCCTTGATCATTACGACGACGGAAACCTGCTCATCGACGGCGTGTCCACAAGCGAGTACAAAGACCGCGATTGGGACGCATATCGCAACAACCGCATCGGCTTCGTGTTCCAGGCCTACAACCTTATCCCACACCAGACCATTCTGGAAAACGTCGAGCTGGCCCTCACGCTTTCCGGCGTGTCCCGTGCCGAGCGCCGGCAGCGCGCCGTCGAGGCGCTCGGCCGCGTGGGGCTTGCCGAGCACGTGAGCAAAAAGCCCAGCCAGCTTTCCGGCGGCCAGATGCAGCGCGTCGCCATCGCCCGCGCGCTCATCAACGATCCCGAGATCTTGCTGGCCGACGAGCCCACGGGCGCGCTCGACTCCAAGACCAGTGTGCAGATCATGGACCTGCTCACCGAGATCGCCGACGACCGCCTGGTCATCATGGTCACGCATAACCCCGAGCTGGCGCAGCGCTACGCCACGCGCATCGTCACCTTGGCCGATGGCGTCATCCGTGACGATACCCGCCCGTTCGACCCGGCGGCCGAGAATAGCCCGCGCCGCACCGCGAAGCAGGCTCGCCGCACCAGCATGTCGTTCCTCACGGCGCTCTCCCTGTCGTTTAAGAACCTGCTCACGAAGAAGGGCCGCACGCTCATGACGGCGTTCGCGGGCAGCATCGGCATCATCGGAATTGCCGCCATCTTGTCGCTGGCCAACGGCGTGAACAGCTACATCGCCAATGTGGAAGAGGAGACGCTTTCCGAATACCCGTTGCAGATCCAGGACCAAGGGTTCGACATGACCAGCATGATGGGGCTCGGCAGCGGTTCGGAAGGCTCGTCGGCGGAGAAGGCCCAGGACGACGCCTCCGATGACGATTCGGGTAAGCCCGTGCACGAGTCGAAGATGATCGCGAGCACCTTCGACAGCATCGGCAGCAACGACCTGGCGTCGTTGAAGGAATACCTCGACTCGGGCGAATCGGGCGTGGAGCCGTATGTGAGCTCCATCGAGTACGGCTACAACGTCACGCCGCAGATCTTCGGCTCCGACACGTCGGGCGGCGCGCATCAGGTGAACCCGGACAAGTCGTTCGCCAGCATCGGCCTGGGCTCCTCCACGGCTTCGAACGGCATCATGTCGTCGATGATGAGCACCAACATCTTCTACAAGCTGCCCGACAACATGGGCATGGTCGAGGGCCAATACGACGTTATGGCAGGCCATTGGCCCGAAAACTACGACGAGATCGTGCTGGTGCTCACCCCGGGCGGCAGCGTGAGCGATTTCATGCTCTACTCCATGGGTTTGCGCGATCATGCCGAGCTCGAGAGCATGGTGCGCGCCTTCGCCAACGAGGAGGTCGTCAATGCGCCGAGCGACAGCCTGTCGTTTTCCTACGACGACCTGATGGGCGTCACCTTCAAGCTGGTGAACGCCGCCGATTTCTACCAGCGCGATAACGAATACGGCGTGTGGAAGGACAAATCCGGCGACGATGCCTACATGAGGAACCTGGTGGACAACGGGGAAACGCTGAAGATCGCGGGCGTTGTGAAGCCGAAGGAGGGCGCGAAGATCACCTCCCTGCAGACGGGGCTGTACTACCCCTCTAGCCTGGTGAACCATTTGATCGACCAAGCGGGCAAGACCCAGATCGTGCAGGACCAGAAGGCGAACCCGGCGACGAACGTGATCACGGGCAAGTCGTTCGCCGATGAGGAAAGCAACCAGAAAAACGGCAACGGCTTCGATATGTCAAGCCTGTTCACCATCGACGGGCAGAAGCTGCAGAGCGCCTTCACGTTCGACGAGAGCGCGCTGGCCGCGGGGCTGCAGGGAGCCGATCTGGGCGCCAGCATGGATTTGTCGGGCATGAACCTGGATCTTTCCAGCTTGCCTGCCTTCGATGCATCCTCCATCAGCATCGACCCGAGCGCCATCGACGTGAGCAAGCTGAACCTTGACTTCAGCGGGCTGGACATCAGCTTCGACGGTGTGCAGCCCACCATCAAAACCGATGCGCTCACCGCCGGCGTCATGGGCATCGTGCAAGGGTACCCCGCGTGGCTGGCGGCGCACCCGGAATACGCGGGCAACGTCGATGCGGCCGTGGCGGCGTATCTGGCAGACCCCGCCACGCAGGCCGCCATGCAGCAGGTCATCGCCGGCTCCATCGACTTTAGCGGCATGTCGGGCCAGATCGAACAGCAGCTGCGCGATCAGCTTTCGCAGCAGATCGGCCAGCAGATTCAGCAACAGCTGCTCCCGGCGTTGACGCAGGCCATCTCCTCGCAGCTGCAAACGCAGCTCGGCGCCGCTATGCAAACGTATATGCAAAGCGCCATGGCGCAGGTGATGACCCAGTTCGCGGGCGCGATGCAGCAGCAGGTGTCCGCCGCGATGGACTCGTATATGACCAGGCTTGCCGGCAACATGTCCAGCGCCATGGGCATCGACCAGTCCGCGTTCGCCGACGCCTTCCAGATGAACATGGACGAGAACGAGCTTGCCGAGCTCATGGCAAGCCTCATGTCCACCGAGCAGTCCAGCTACGACAACAACATGAAGAAGCTGGGCTGGGCCGATTACGCCAAACCTGCCAGCATCGACATCTATCCGAAGGATTTCCCCAGCAAGCAAAACGTCATCGACATCCTCGACAACTACAACGACCGCATGGAGTCGAACGGCGAAGAGGGCAAGGTTGTCAGCTACACCGATATCGTGGGCGCGCTGATGAGCTCGGTCACCACCATCGTGAACATGATTAGCTACGTGCTGGTGGCGTTCGTGGCCATCTCGTTGGTGGTCAGCTCCATCATGATCGGGGTGATCACCTATATCAGCGTGCTCGAGCGCAAGAAGGAGATCGGCATCCTGCGCTCCATCGGCGCCAGCAAGGGCGACATCAGCCGCGTGTTCAACGCTGAGACCATCATCGTGGGATTCACGGCGGGCGTCATCGGCATCGGGCTGACCGCGCTTGCCTGCATACCTGCCAACGCCATCGTGTACTCGCTGTTCGACGTCCGCAATGTGGCCATCCTGCCCTGGCAGGCGGCGGTGGTGCTCGTGGGCATCAGCGTGCTCCTTACGTTCCTGGCGGGCCTGATCCCCTCAAGCGCCGCCAGCCGAAAGGACCCGGTCGAGGCCCTGCGGTCGGAATAAGGCGACCGCGTTCGGTAACGTTTCTAGCGGCAGGCCATGCTTTCCGCTACACTGCAAGGGTTGATTGTGAGCGCCCGGCGTATCGCTACGCCGGGCGTTTTTGCGTTACGCGCGCCACGGCGCGCGGTTTGGAGGACGAATGGAACGCGAGAAGTTCGGAACCCGCCTTGGGTTCATCCTGGTGAGCGCGGGCTGCGCCATCGGCCTGGGCAACGTGTGGCGATTCCCCTATATCACGGGCGAGTACGGCGGCGCGGCGTTTGTGATCATGTACCTGGTGTTCCTGGCCATCTTCGCGCTTCCGGCCCTCATCATGGAGTTCGCCGCCGGCCGCGCAAGCCAGCGCTCCATCGCGCGTAGCTACGATGTGCTTGAGCCGGCGGGCACGAAATGGCATGCGTTCAAGTGGCTGGCGCTTGCCGGCAACTACCTGCTCATGATGTTCTACACCACCGTGGGCGGCTGGATGCTCGCCTTCGTGGTGAAAAGCGCCTCGGGCGAGTTCGTGGGTTTGGAGAGCTCCCAGGTGGCAGACGTTTTCAACGGCTTGCTTGCCGACCCGGTGCAGCTTGCCGTGTACATGCTCATCATCGTGGGCGTGGGCGTGGGCGTCACGCGCGCCGGCGTGCAGAAGGGCGTGGAGCGCGTGACGAAGGTCATGATGATGGCCCTGTTCGTGGTGCTCGTTGCCCTGTGCGTGCGCGCGGTCACGCTGCCGGGCGCGGCCGAGGGCCTGCGTTTCTACCTGATGCCCGATTTCAGCAAGATGTTCGCCGGTGCCACGCTGGCCGAGCAGCTGGCAACGTTCGGCGATGCCGTGTACGCGGCTATGGGTCAAGCGTTCTTCACCGTTTCGGTCGGCATGGGCGGCATGTCCATCTTCGGAAGCTACATCGGCAAGGACCATACGCTCACGGGCGAGGCGGTGCGCGTGGCGGGCCTCGATACGCTCGTGGCGCTGATGGCGGGCCTCGTCATCTTCCCGTCCTGCTTCGCGTTCGGCGTGGAGCCGGGTTCGGGCCCGGGCCTGGTGTTCATCACGCTGCCCAGCGTGTTCAACGAGATGCCGTTCGGCCAGCTGTGGGCCGTGCTGTTCTTCGTGTTCATGACGTTCGCTGCGCTGTCCACCGTCATCGCCGTGTTCGAGAACATCATGAGCTTCACCATGGACCAGTGGGGGACGCCGCGAAAGAAGGCGTGCCTGGTCAACGGCGTGCTGCTGGCGGTGCTCAGCATGCCGTGCGTCTTGGGCTTCAACGTGCTGGCGGGCTTCACGGTCCCGGGCATCGGCGACATCCAGGCCATCGAGGACTTCCTGGTGTCGAACAACATCCTGCCGTGGGGCGGCCTGCTGCTGGTGCTGTTCTGCACGCGCAAAAGCGGCTGGGGCTGGGAAGGCTTCCTGGCGGAGGCCGACACGGGCAGCGGCCTGAAGTTCCCGCGATGGGCGCGCGGCTACGTGGCTTACGTCATCCCCGTGGGCATGCTCATCGTGTTCGCCATGGGTTACGCCCCCATCATCGCGAAATGGGCGGGGCTGGGCTGATAAGGCTTTGAAATCGCATATCGCGCCTGGTAGGACCGCTGGGGAACCGGTGGTCCTTTTCGTTGCCCGAGACGCTGTTCTTCGTGCGTTTCTCCACATTCTCCGCTATTTGCCGGCCCGCCCTCGCAATCGGGCCGTCGGCGTGACTATAATGGCTAGCAACGAAAATCCCGTTGCGAGAGAAGGAGCCGTCTCCCATGGCTTATTATTACGACGAGCCGTCACGTACGTTCAACGAGTATCTTCTGGTACCTGGTCATACGCCTGCTACGTGCGTTCCGGCGTCGGTGAGCCTGAAAACCCCGTTGGTCAAGTACCGCAAGGGCCAGGAAGAGTGCCCGCTTTCGCTCAATATCCCCATGGTCAGCGCCATCATGGCCGCCGTGTCCGACGACAACATGGCCGTCGCCCTGGCAACCGAGGGCGGTCTGAGCTTCATCTACGGCAACCAGACCATCGAGCAGGAAGCCGCCATGGTCGCCCGCGTGAAGAACTACAAGGCCGGTTTCGTCGAGTCCGACGCCAACCTTTCCCCCGACATGACGCTTAACCAGGTTGTGGCCCTGAAGGAGCAGACGGGCCACTCCACCATGCCCGTCACCGACGATGGCTCCGCCCACGGCAAGCTGCTCGGCGTCGTCACTGAGCGCGACTATCGCCTGTCCCGCATGACCGGCGAGGAGAAGGTCTCCGAGTTCATGACCCCGCTCGAGAAGCTGGTCACCGCCTCCGAGGACACCTCCCTCAAGGTCGCCAACGACATCATCTGGGATCACAAGCTGAACTCCCTGCCGCTGGTTGATGCCGAGGGCAATCTGGTTTACATGGTGTTCCGCAAGGACTACGACAGCCATAAGTCCAACCCCAATGAAATGCTCGACAGCCACAAGCGCTACATCGTGGGCGCGGGCATCAACTCCCGCGACTACGCCGAGCGCGTGCCGGCACTGGTCGAGGCGGGCGCCGACGTGCTGTGCATCGATAGCTCCGAGGGCTATTCCGACTGGCAGAAGATGACCATCGAGTGGGTGCGCGAGCACTACGGCGACTCTGTCAAGATCGGCGCAGGCAACGTCGTTGATGGCGAGGGCTTCCGCTTCCTGGCAGAGGCTGGCGCCGATTTCGTGAAGATCGGCATCGGCGGCGGTTCCATCTGCATCACCCGCGAGACCAAGGGCATCGGCCGCGGCCAGGCCACGGCAACCATCGAGGTGGCCAAGGCCCGCGACGAGTACTTCAAGGAGACCGGCATCTACGTGCCCATCTGCTCCGACGGCGGCATCGTCTACGACCATCACATCTCCCTGGCGCTTGCCATGGGCGCCGACTTCGTCATGCTGGGCCGTTACTTCGCCCGCTTCGATGAGTCCCCGTCGGCCAAGGTCATGGTCAACGGCACCTACATGAAGGAATACTGGGGCGAGGGTTCTGCCCGTGCCCGTAACTGGGGTCGTTACGACCTGGGCGGCAAGAAGAGCCTGTCGTTCGAGGAGGGCGTCGACTCCTACGTGCCGTACGCCGGCCCGCTTAAGGACAACATCGCGGTCACGCTGCTGAAGATCAAGTCCACCATGTGCAACTGCGGTGCGCTTACCATCCCCGAGTTCCAGGACAAGGCCAAGCTCACCGTCATCAGCTCCACCTCCATCGTCGAGGGCGGCGCGCACGACGTCGTGCTCAAGGACAAGGCTCCTTACGCCTCCAACATGCGCTAAGCTCGTCGACGAAAGCCTTGTAAGACATTGAAGCGCCCCTGTTTCTTGGATATCGAGAAACAGGGGCGTTCTTGGCTTGCGGGGTGGAAACGCAGCTGCTAGGATAGGATGCGCGTCAACTGAAAAGGCATCGGCGCGGGCCGATGCCTTTTCAGTTGCTTTAACTCGTCTCTTGCCCAATCGCTTGGATGGGATGTCTCCGGGTTAGCCGGCCGAGCATCGGTGTAGGCCGCCTCGACTGAATTGCGTCGGTTCCGTCGCCGTAAGCGCCAGCTGCTCGGCCCTGGCCCTCGATCTCGCGTGCAGGGCGAAGCTCGTGTATGGGCCGCTATCGCGCGGTCACGCCCTCGCTCTCCCCGATGATGCGATGCAGCTCCTCGATGTAACGGTCCAAAAGTTCGGAGGGCTTGCGTTCGTTGTGCATGATGTACCCCACGGTCATGCGCTCGTCGGTATCAAGCGGGATGCTGACGATGCCCGTATGCATTTCGCTTGAAAGCACGCCCGTGGAAAGCGTGTAGCCGTTGTAGCTGGTCAGCAGGTTGGAAAGCGTGCCGCGGTCAGAGATGCGGATATTGCGCGAGTGCTCGACGTAGCTCAGCGGCTCCTCGGAGTAATAGAACGAGTTCGCGGTTCCTTGCTCGAAGCTATAGCGGGGCCATACGGTCAGCTCCTCGGGCTTGATGATGTCGCGTCCGGCCAGCGGGTGGTTCTCGCCCACGAACACATGCACGCCCGCGTCGAACAGCGGGTAGAACGACACATCGGCGTCATCGAAGGCCTTCTGCATGACGCGCTGGTTGAAAGCATCTAGATACAGGATGCCCACTTCGCTGCGAAACGATCGCACATCATCGATGATTTCGGCGGTGGTGGTTTCCCGAAGGATGAAATCGAAGAAATCGCCCTCGCATTGCTCGACCACGTTCACGAAGGCCTCTACGCTGAAGGCGTAATGCTGGGTGGACACCGCCAGGCGAGCCTGGGGCTTCTCCTTGTTGGCGTAGCGCGATTCCAGCATGTTCGCCTGCTCGATGACCTGACGTGCGTAGCCAAGCAGCTCGGTGCCGTCGTTGGTCAGCGTCACGCCGCGGTTGCTGCGCGTGAAGATGGAGATGCCGAGCTCCTGCTCAAGCTCTTTGATGGCCGTGGACAGGTTCGACTGCGATGCGTAAAGGTTCTGAGCGGCGGCGTTGATCGACCCGTATTCGGCAATGGCGATAAGGTAACGAAGCTGTTGAAGCGTCATGGTTGCGTCCTTCGCGAAAGATAGCGTTGCAACGAATTGTAAGGCTCGGAGGTTGCAAATGCGGCGGCAAGATGAATTCACCATTTTCCCGTTGACCGTTTCGTAGGGCACCGGTAAAATGAAAAGCCGCGCATATGCGAAGTGGGCCTTTAGCTCAGTCGGTAGAGCAGGGGACTTTTAATCCCAAGGTCGTGGGTTCGATCCCCACAGGGCCCACCACTTTTTGCGCAGGGCCGCCATGGCGGTTTGAATGCACTGGGCCATCGTCCAACGGCAGGACTCTGGTTTTTGGTACCAGCTACCTAGGTTCGAATCCTAGTGGCCCAGCCATTTAACGTTTCAGCCTCCCGATTGGGAGGTTTTTTATTGTCCGAGAAGAGTCGGAACGCGTGATTTCTCCTGCAATGCCCTTGACGCGTCGCGGTAAAAGGGTATAGTTGCAAGAATCTGAACGCGAATCTCATCTCAATCATTCTCACGCGTTAAGCCGACAAGGCGGCTGCGCAATGCGCGAATACCTGGCGGCCTCGCCCAATCTCAGCGGCGAAGGCTGCGCGGCATCTAGACCGCACGCCTGACATGCAGGTATCGAAAAGCCACGAGCTCCTCTGGTCTTGTGCGCTTTGTGTATTTTCCCCACACAACTCAATAAGTTTGGTATCATTCCGGATTGCTGCGAAAAGACGAGATTAGTTTGAAGGAGCACCGTTGACCAAGCAAGATGTTATCGAACTGGGTGGTAAGGTTCTCGAAGCCCTGCCGAACGCCATGTTCAAGGTGGAGCTGGAAAACGGCCACCAAATCCTGGCCCACATTTCCGGCAAGATGCGTATGCATTACATCAAGATCTTGCCCGGCGACAAGGTGACGGTCGAACTGTCCGTCTACGACTTGAACCGCGGGCGCATCACGTACCGTTTCAAGTAGTCTCAGCTCGCGCGCAAGCCGGCGCGCCAGTGTCCCCGAGAATAATCACCTGCGGCTGGGTGTGTACATATAGGACCGCATTAACCGAAAGGAAATTGAAATGAAGGTACGTCCTTCGGTCAAGAAAATGTGCGACAAGTGCAAGATCATTCGACGCCATGGCAAGGTCCTCGTTATCTGCGAGAACCCCCGTCATAAGCAGCGTCAAGGCTAGGAAGAAAGAGGAGATAAACCTATGGCACGTCTTGTTGGTGTCGACCTTCCTCGCGACAAGCGCATTGAAGTCGGCTTGACCTACATCTACGGCATTGGCCTGACCACGTCCAAGAAGATCTTGGCTGAGACGGGCATCAATCCGGACACGCGCACGAACGACCTCACCGAAGAGGATCTCGTCAAGCTGCGCGACTACATCCAGAACAACATCAAGGTGGAGGGCGACCTGCACCGCGAGGTGTCTCAGAACATCAAGCGCCTTATGGAAATCGGCTGCTACCGTGGCCTGCGTCATCGCAAGGGCCTGCCCGTTCGCGGTCAGCGCACCCACACGAATGCCCGTACCCGCAAGGGTCCCCGCAAGCAAATCGGCGGCAAGAAGAAGTAAGTAAGGGAGCTAAGAAGTGGCAACTAAGAAAAACGTGCGCACGCGCATCAAGCGCTCCGAGCGCAAGAACATTGCCGTTGGCGCTGCGCATATCAAGTCTACGTTCAACAACACCATCGTCAGCATCACCGATCCTCAGGGCAACGTGATCTCTTGGCAGTCCGCCGGTACCGTCGGCTTCAAGGGCTCCCGTAAGTCCACGCCGTTTGCCGCGCAGATGGCTGCTGAGGCTGCTGCCAAGACGGCTATGGAGCACGGCCTGAAGAAGGTCGCCGTGTACGTGAAGGGCCCCGGCTCTGGTCGCGAGACGGCTATCCGTTCGCTGCAGGCTACCGGTCTGGAAGTCGCCAGCATTCAGGACTGCACCCCCATTCCGCACAACGGCTGCCGCCCCAAGAAGCGTCGTCGCGTGTAACTGAAAGGATCTATTTACTATGGCTATCAATAGAACTCCGGTTCTTAAGCGCTGCCGCCAGCTGGGCCTGGATCCCGTCGTGCTGGGTTACAGCAGCTCCAAGACTTCCAAGCGCGAGCCCAAGCGTCGTCGTAAGGAATCCGAGTACGCGATGCAGCTTCGCGAGAAGCAGAAGGTCAAGTTCATCTACGGCGTGCTGGAGAAGCAGTTCCATGGCTACTTCAACAAGGCCAAGTCCATGCCGGGCATCACGGGTGACAACCTCATGATCATCCTGGAGTCCCGTCTGGACAGCGTGATCTTCCGTCTGGGCTTTGCCCGCACCCGTAAGGAAGCTCGTCAGATCGTGACCCACGGCCACATCACCGTCAACGGCCGCCGCGTGGACATCCCGTCCTACCGCGTCAAGGCCGGCGACAAGATCGCCGTTGCCGACAAGTCCAAGGAACTGCTGGTCATCAAGAGCGCTCTGGTTTCCAACGCCCGCTTCCAGGTTCCGGCTTGGCTTGAGGTTGACATCGAGAAGCTGCAGGGCAGCGTTCTGGCTCTTCCGACCCGCGATCAGATCGATCTCGACATCCGCGAACAGCTCATCGTCGAGCTCTACTCCAAGTAATCGCGCTAGTAAGGAGGCTTACCCAACATGACAGAGTTCATGAGGCCGACGGTAACAACGGAAGAAGTCAACGATACTGTTGCGCGTTTCATCGTGGAACCGCTGGAGCGTGGCTACGGCTATACGCTGGGTAACAGCATGCGTCGCGTTCTGCTGTCGTCTCTCGACGGCGCCAAGGCGACGGCCATCCAAATCGACGGTGTGCAGCACGAGTTCACCACGGCCGAAGGCGTTATCGAGGATATCACCGATATCGTCCTGAACGTCAAGGGCCTGGTCTTCTCGGCTCTCAATGACGACGTGGAAGAGGCCACGGCTCATGTTTCTGCCGAGGGCCCCTGCGTTGTGACCGGTGCGGACCTGCAGGTTCCCACCGAGTTCACGCTGATCAACCCCGAGCATGTCATCGCCACGGTTGCCGACGGCGGCCAGCTTGACATGACGGTGCGCATCGGTGTGGGCCGCGGTTACGTTTCCGCCGAGCGCAACAAGCGCACGGAGGATCCTATCGGCGTCATCCATGTCGACTCGCTGTTCTCCCCGGTTCGCCGTTGCACGATGAACGTGACCGACACCCGCGTGGGCCAGCGTACCGACTACGATAAGTTGGTTTTGGAGGTTGAGACGGACGGCTCCATCGAGCCTATCGATGCGGTCACCCGTGCTGCCAACATCATCAACCAGTACATGGGCGCGTTCCTCAGCCTGACCAGCACCCCCGAAGAGGAAGAGGGCGAAGTGCCGTCCATCTTCGCTCCGGAGGGTCAGGAGTCGAACGCCGAGCTGGACAAGCAGATCGAGGATCTGGACCTGTCCGTCCGCTCGTACAACTGCCTGAAGCGTGCCGGCATCCATTCGGTGCGCCAGCTGGTCGAGTTCTCCGAGAACGACCTGCTGAACATCAGGAACTTTGGTGCGAAGTCCATTGAGGAAGTGAAGGACAAGCTCATTTCCATGGACCTCAATTTGAAGCAATAGGAGAAACCTACCATGAGGCATAACTACAAGGGCCGCAAGCTGGGCACCGACTTTGCCCATACCAAGGCCATGAAGCGTAGTCTGGTGCAGGCGCTGTTCCTCAACGACCGCATCAAGACCATCGAGTCCCGCGCTAAGGAAATCCGCCCCGATGTCGACAAGATCATCACCTGGGCGAAGAAGGGCGACCTGCATAGCCGTCGTCTGGCCATCGCCGCGCTGGGCAACGACAAGGAATTGGTCCGCGAGATCTTCGAGAAGGTCGAGCAGGGCATGTTCGCCGATCGTCAGGGTGGCTACACCCGCATCATGAAGCTGGGCAACCGCAAGGGCGACAACGCTCCCATGGTCATCATGGAGCTCGTCACCGAGCCGGTGGCCAAGAAGGCTGAGAAGCCGGCTGCCAAGAAGGCTACTCCGAAGAAGGTCGAGGCTGTCGAGGAGCCCAAGGCCGAGGAAGCTGCTGAGGCTGTCGAGGCTGCTGAGGAGAAGGCTGAATAAGCTTTTCGCCCCACATGCTATTTTGAAAGGACCCTTCGGGGTCCTTTCTTTTTGGGACGAATTGCTTGCGGGCATGCGTTTGGCTTCATCTTCGGCATGCTTTGCAACCTATGCTGCTCGAGGACATCTGCGCACGTTGCTGCTCGTTGGTCATGTAGCCTTGTGCGCCGTTGCTTCTCAGGAGTTTCTTATTTCTGCATCGGATGCTGCGCTATACTTCACGCATGCAATTACGAATTAATACGTATATCGACGGCGAATCCTTTGTCCATACCTGCGATGCTCGAGTGAAGGTGCTGTTGTTGTGCGCATATACCGCAACCGTTTTCTGGGTTGAAACATGGGCTGGACAGTGGCTCCTTGGCTTCTTATGCCTGGTGCTAGCCTTGTCGGCCCATGTTCCGCTTGGCCGTATGCTGGTCATGGGAATCCCCGTGTACATGATGGCGGCTCTTACCGTTTTGTTCGCGTCAATCAATACTCAGGTTGGATTTGCGTTGGGCTGCTTCTACGGCGTTCGGATGATCTTGCTTGTCCTCGGCAGCTTCATCGTGGTGCTCACCACCACGTCGACGGCGCTTACCGATGCGTTGCGGTCGTTCGTGTCCCCGCTACGGGTTCTGCATGTACCTGCTGATGATATCGCCATGGTGTTCAGCATGGCTATCCGCTTCATTCCTTTGATGGCTCAAGAGATCTGCGCGATCCATGATGCCCAATTCTCGCGAGGCGCCTCGTTTCATCGCGGTGGCTTTTGGCAACGTTTGTCTGCATGGCCTCCTGTGTTCATCCCGTTGTTCGTGGGAATGTTTCGGAGGGCCGATAAGCTCTCGGTCGCCATGGACGCCCGTTGCTATGGCGTCAGAGGAGGTCGACGTACCTCGCTGCGGGACTATCGCATGACGCCCGCTTCGGTTGCCGTATCGGTTGTCGGTTTAGGCGTTCTTGTAGCAATAGCGGCACTTTTCTAGCGATCGCTTCCGCGCACAGACGCGTGTTCGGCCATGGGGAACGTCGTCGTCATCGTCGTTCTCTAGCAATCGCCTCTATGGTCAGACGTATGTCACCGCCCGGCACGTTCGCGAACGTGAAGCTGGCCAAGTCGTTGCCTCCGCGCACAGATGCATTTCGCCGTCCGCCTGCTGGTTCGCATATGTCGGGGCGGGCATGGTATTATTTGCCCGTATGGCCTGGTGCAAGGCGCCGGGCGCGAAAGGAAACATCCTACGAGGAGGCATTCAATGAGCGTCATCATCGATGTGTTCGGGCGTGAAATCCTGGACTCTCGCGGCAACCCCACGGTTGAGGTGGAAGTTGTGCTGGAGGATGGTTCCTTCGGTCGTGCGGCCGTTCCCTCCGGCGCGTCCACAGGCGCGTTCGAGGCCGTTGAACTGCGCGACTGCGACAAGGAGCGTTATCTGGGCAAGGGCACGCTGGATGCCGTTGGCCATGTGAATGACGAGATCGCCGACGCGCTCGTCGGCTTCGAGGCCGACGATCAGCGCGCCATCGACGACGTTATGCTGGAGCTGGACGGCACGGACAACAAGGGCGCTCTGGGCGCTAACGCCATTCTGGGCGTGTCTCTGGCCTGCGCCAAGGCCGCTGCCGAGTCCGCCGGTCTTCCGCTGTACAAGTATGTTGGCGGCGTGAACGGCCATATCCTGCCCACGCCTATGATGAACATCCTCAACGGCGGCGTGCATGCCGACAACAACGTCGACTTCCAGGAGTTCATGATCATGCCGGTGGGCGCCGAGTCGTTCGCCGAGGCGCTGCGCTGGTGCGCCGAGATCTACCACACCCTGAAGAAGGTCCTGCACGAGGCCGGTCTGGGCGGCGGCGTCGGCGACGAGGGCGGCTTCGCTCCGAACTTCACCACCAACGAAGAGCCGCTGCAGTACATCGTGAAGGCTTGTGAGGCGGCTGGCTACAAGCCCGGCGACGACATCATGTTCGCCATGGACCCGGCTTCCACCGAGTTCTATAACGCCGAAACCGGCAAGTACGAGCTGAAGGGCGAGGGTCGCGAGCTGACTAGCGCCGAGATGGTGGACTACTGGGCCGCGCTGGTCGAGAAGTATCCGATCATCTCCATCGAGGACGGCATGGCCGAGGAGGATTGGGACGGCTGGAAGCAGCTGACCGACCGCATCGGCGACAAGGTGCAGCTGGTGGGCGACGACCTGTTCGTCACGAACTCCAAGCGTCTGGCGAAGGGCATCGAGCTTGGTTGCGCCAACGCCATCCTCATCAAGGTCAATCAGATCGGCAGCCTGTCCGAGACGCTGGATGCCATCGAGATGGCCAAGCAGGCAGGTTACGCATGCGTGATGAGCCACCGTTCCGGCGAGACCGAGGATACCACCATCGCCGACCTGTCTGTGGCCCTGAACACCGGCCAGATCAAGACCGGCGCTCCGTGCCGTAGCGACCGCGTTGCCAAGTACAACCAGCTGCTGCGCATCGAGGAGGAGCTTGACTCCCAGGCCCAGTACGCCGGCAAGAACGCTTTCTACAACATCAAGCGTTAACCGGGGCATGGCCGATTCGTCATCGGCAAACACCTTAGAGTATGCAAGCCGCTCAGGCGCGCCGTCCCGCTGTGGTTTGCGCGATCAGGGGTAAACCTTGGTCGCGCGCTGCAAGCGGGTCCGGGCCGCCTGGGCGGCTTGTCGTTTTTCGGCATCGAGCCCGCAATGCCGGTGCGAAAGCCGGATGATGCCCTTCGGGAGCCTCACCTGGGTTTCATCGCCTGGGATGTTACCGCTTTTTCCCCTCGTGAAAACGCGGGGCTGCTACAATAAACCCTATGTGTATTACCGCGTCAGCCAAGGAAGATGGACGATGAAACAGTACAACCCTCACGAGATCGAACCTCGTTGGCAGAAGGTTTGGGAAGATGCCGACCTGTACAAGGTCACGGAAGATCACGCCAAGCCCAAGAAGTACGTGCTCGAGATGTTCCCGTACCCGTCGGGCGACATCCACATGGGGCATGTGCGCAATTACACGATCGGCGACGTCATCGCCCGCTACTCCAAGATGCGCGGCTTCGACGTGCTGCATCCCATGGGTTGGGACGCGTTCGGCCTGCCGGCTGAGAACGCGGCCATCAAGCATCACAGCCATCCGGCGAAGTGGACCTACGCCAACATCGAAACGCAGAAGGCCAGCTTCAAGCGCATGGGCCTTTCCTATGATTGGGACCGCACCGTCGTGGCATGCGACCCCGAGTACTACCGCTGGGGTCAGTGGATCTTCCTGCAGTTCTGGAAGCGCGGCCTGGTCGAGCGCCGCAACTCGCCGGTAAACTGGTGCCCGAAGTGCCAGACCGTGCTCGCCAACGAGCAGGTCACCGAGGGCGAGTGCTGGCGTTGCCATAGCGCCGTCGAGAAGCGCGACCTGACGCAGTGGTATCTCAAGATCACCGACTACGCGCAGGAGCTTCTGGACGACCTGGACCAGCTGGACGGCTGGCCGGAGCGAGTCAAGCAGATGCAGGCGAACTGGATCGGCCGCTCCGAGGGCGCTGAAGTGAAGTTCACGCTGTGCGACAAGCAGGGCAATGCGCCTGAGAACCCCACGGAAGACGACCTGATCACCGTGTTCACCACGCGCGCCGACACCCTGTTCGGCTGCAGCTTCTTCCTGCTCGCCCCTGAAAGCCCCATCCTGAAGGGCCTGGTCGAGGGCACGGAGTACGAGGCCGCGGTCATGCAGGTGGTCGAGGACGCCAAGAAGATCACCGCTGTCGAGCGTGCGCAGGGCAACAAGGAGAAGCACGGCGCGTTCACCGGCCGTTATGTGGTGAACCCCATCAACGGCGAGAAGGTGCCCGTGTGGGTTGCCGACTACATCGTGGCCGATTACGGCACCGGCGCGGTCATGGCAGTGCCGTGCGGCGACCAGCGCGACTTCGAGTTCGCCAAGAAATACGACCTGCCCATCATCCCCATCATCCTGGGCGACGATGACCCGCTGTTCGAGCAGCTCAAAGACGAACAGGGTCGCGTGGTCACCAGCGTCGACTGGGAGGGCGCCATGGAGGCTGAGGGCCGACTGGTGCAGTCCGGCAAGTACACCGGCCTCACGGGCGGCAAGCACTCCGAGGGCGAGGAGGCCATCGTCGCCGACCTGGAGGCCATGGGCCGCGGCAAGCGCAAGGTGGAGTTCCGTCTGCGCGACTGGCTGATCTCCCGCCAGCGTTATTGGGGCAACCCCATCCCGATGATCTACTGCGACAAGTGCGGCCTGGTGCCGGTGCCGGAAGAGGACCTGCCGGTACGCCTGCCCGAGGACATCGATCTTTCCGCTGGCGAAACCTTGGCAACGCACGAGGGCTTCGCGAAGTGCACGTGCCCGAAGTGCGGCGGCGAGGCTCGTCGCGAGACCGACACCATGGACACGTTCACGTGCTCGAGCTGGTATTACCTGCGCTATACCGATCCGCACAACACCGAGCTGCCTTTCGACAGCGCGAAAACCAACCGTTGGATGCCGGTCGATCAGTACATCGGCGGCATCGAGCACGCCATCCTGCACCTGCTGTACAGCCGCTTCTTCACGAAGGTGCTGCGCGACTTGGGGATGCTGGACTTCGACGAGCCGTTCAAGAACCTGCTGTGCCAGGGCATGGTGCTCGACGAGCACGGCGACGTCATGAGCAAGTCCAAGGGCAACGTTATCTCCCCCGAGGAGATGATCGCGGGCTACGGCTGCGACGCCGTGCGCGCCTACATCCTGTTCATGGCTCCGCCCGATAAGGAGCTGCAGTGGAACGAGGACGGCCTGGCCGGCATGCACAAGTTCCTCAACCGCGTGTGGCGCATGGTCTACGACCTGGTGGGCAAGGCAGATGAGGACACGCTGTATCAGCCGGGCGCGTCCGAGGCCGAGGCTGCAGCGGCTCGCAAGGTGCTGCTGCGCGAACGTCATCGCGTTGTGGGCAAGGTTGTGGACGATTTCGATCGCAACAGCTTCAACACCGCCATCGCCGCCATCATGGAGCTGGTGAACGCCATCGGCGATTACCTGCGCAAGGTCGGCCCGGAGCAGCGCGCCGCATCCGCCGACGAGCAGGCGCTTGCGACCGAGGTCGCCAATGTGCTGGTAAGGCTGCTGGCCCCTATCTGCCCGCATATGACCGATGAGCTGTGGCATGATGCGTTGGGTTGCGAGGGTTCCATCCACACGCAGGAGTGGCCCGAGTTCGATCCCGAGAAGGCCAAGGATGACGAGGTCGAGCTTGCCGTGCAGATTAATGGCAAGGTGAAGGCCCGCATCACGGTTGCCGCGGACGCCGATCAGGAGGCCGTGAAGGCAGTGGCGCTTGAAGCCGTGCAGGATGCTGTGGCGGGCAAGGACCTGAAGAAGGTCGTTGTGGTGCCCGGCCGTCTGGTGAACATCGTAGCGAAATAAAACGCTTGCACTGCGCTCGAAACGACCCGGAGGATGCTCCGGGTCGTTTTGTTTTCGGGGTTGGGTTTCGGTGGCGTTGTTGCGCCGTTCCGGCGAAACGCTTGCCGTGGGGTTTCGGCGTTTGCTATTGTCTGTTTCCTATGAGTAGCTCGAAGAAACATAAGGGATGCCTGAGGCGGGTGCTGGATATGGTGCTGGCGGTGGTTGTGGCCGTGGTGGCGGTGGTTGCCATCACGAACGTGGTTACCATCGTTGGCTCGAAAGGGTCCATCGTCACTCCCGAGAAGGCCAGCATCGGCAATGCCGACGCCATTGTGGTGCTCGGGGCGTCGGTGCTGCCCGATGGAACGCCCTCCGGTATTCTGGCCGATCGCCTAGACGATGGCATCGCGTTGTATTTCGCCGGCGTGGCCCCGAAGATCATCATGAGCGGTGACAACGGCACCGCCTCCTACAACGAGGTGAAGGCGATGAAGCAATACGCCATCGCGCAAGGCGTGCCCAGCCAGGACATCTTTTGCGACCATGCGGGTTTCTCCACGTATGAGAGCATGTATCGGGCAAAGTACGTGTTCGGATGCGAGCGCATCGTGGTGGCTACGCAGACGTATCACCTGTATCGCGCGCTGTGGTCCGCGAAAAGCCTGGGGATGCAAGCTGAAGGCGTTCCCAGCGACTATCATGAGTACCAAAAGCAGTTGCAGTACGATATCCGCGAGATTCCCGCGCGCACGAAGGACTTCTTCAAGGCGCTCTTCCGTGTGCCATCAACGTACGTTGGCGAAGCGATCAGCCTTGACCAGAGCGGGGATGTGACGAACTAAAGCAAGGCGGCCGCGCATAGTGCGCGGCCGTAGTTCGTTCGGGGGCTAATCTTCCAGGTCTTTCGGATTGAACGTTTCCAGCAAGTCGACCAGTTCTTGCTTCTTATGGATATCCAGCTTGGCGTAGATGCGCTTGCTGTGGGTTCGGATGGTGTTTTCCGAAACCACCAGCTGTTCGGCGATGCGCGCGACGGTGTTGCCTCGGGCGATAAGCTCCATGACCTCGGTCTCGCGTGCGGATAGACGGTAATGCTGCCGAACCAGCGCTGCCTGTTTCGATAGACGGTCTTGGTAGTTTGGCGCATCGGCGTCGTGCGTTTGGGTTCGTTTTGCGGTGCTTGTGGAAGAGGTCCCGTTGCCAAGGGGGCTTGCGGATTCGCCGGTTGCCGTGCGATCTTCGCTTTCCGTACGCGCGATGACGATTGGTTTCGTTTCGAACGGGGAAGGACCCTGCGCGCCGAAGGGGCAAACGCCGGCGCCGGCGCATCCAGCGCTTGCCGCGGAGAGTGCCTCGCTTTCCGGTTCGGCCTCATCGAGGTCGGTTTGGCGCTCGTTGATGTTGCCGATTTGCAGGGGGGCACCGGCTACAAGCTCGATATCCTCCGCCTGGCTTGCGGCCAATGCTCGCTTGAAGCCGCCTTGTCCGATGAAGAACATGAGACCGAGCAAATAAACCGCCACTAGCGCGACCACGGCATCGGGCTGCATGCCGATGACGCGTATCTGTTCGGCAAACGTGCCGGCAAGGAATCCGACATCGTGCAGCGCGTATACGATGCCAGCGAAGAAGCCGTAGATGAACACGGGGTTGATGCCGCGGTCGCGCGACGCTTGCGCGCACTGGATCATCATGAGCGCGATTGCCACGCTGTACACCGCATACAGGATGGCGGCCTGCCATCGAGCGTAGCCGTCGCTGCAAAACGGAAGTACCAGAAACGAGGTGATGAGCAACGGGAAGGCGATGCGGTAGGCGTTGGTCACGTTCATCCGCACGTTCTTGAACTGCCAGAGCACCAATACGCCGACGCCCGCAACCAAGCATCCTGTCATGGACAGCAGGTTCACAAGGCTGCCGACCCGCGGATCGCCGATGGCCAGCGATCGCATGACGCCGGTGCAGAATGCGATGGCGCCGACGCACAAGGCGCTGCGCAAGTAATCGCGCAGCACGCGGCGATACACCTGCGGGTGCTCGCGCGGAACATCCTCGAACATGGGTTGCCGCAAGTCGATTTGGCGGCTTTTCAGCACGATGGCGAGCGCGAACAGCGGCATGAACACCAGCGGGATGAGGAATGCGGTCACGGCCTGCGGGATGGCGTACAGCGCGAAATACAGAAGGGCGCCATAGGCGGTACCAAGAATCAAGTCTGGTTGCCGTGGTCCGCGTCGAAGCTGGCGAACAGGCGCTGCCACAGCATATAGAAGCCGGCCGACCCCAAGCCTAGAAGCGAGCCGCCGGCGATCACCAGCGCTTGAGCGATGCCATGCAGGTATATGGCTCCGATAAGGCAGCACCAGCCAAGCAGGTACGGCGCGCTTGCGAGCATCACCATGAAGCGGCGCGTAGGTCCGGGGAAGTAGTACACTCCGACGGCGCTGGCAAGGTAGCATAGCGAGAACACGAGCGATTGCGTCAAGAAGAACCAGAACATGACCTCCGAGGTTTGGAAGTTCATGGGCAAGAACGGGAACACTCCGCCCCATACGCCGGCTGCGTTGATGGCAAGGAACAGCGCGTATCCAAGCGATGCCGTGTTCGGCTTGAATGTGCGGGCTATGTTGGAGAAGGATGTACGTGCCACGGAAGTCCTCGTCGTCGGGCGCTGCCGTTTACTCGTCCGCAGAGGCGGACGACGGGCGGTCAAAGCGCTCTTCCCTTGCGCGATTTCGTGGATGCCGCTGCGAAATCGGCTCCTATAAACAGTATAGCGCGCAATAGCGTGCAGGCTGTCACATACTGCAATGGGTGATAGCCTGTGACCTGGTTAAACGCGAAATTCGCACGTTTTATGTGACATGGCGGGCCGAGCAAGGCGATAAGGTTTGACTACCAAATCCGCCCTTGGAGGGTAGACGAGCCCGAACCAAGGAAGCAGGGGTGGCGCACGGTGTAAGGTCCGTGCAAGGAAGATGCCATGCCGCGGCGCGCGTCAGCGCAGTTGCTTCGGCGGGGCGAAGTAGGAAAGAATGAAGGGGGAGGCAATGCAAGACATGCCAAGCATGAACCGCCGCACGTTCGTCAAGTCGACGGGTGCGCTGGGTGCCCTGGCTGCCGTCGGCGGCGCCGCTGCAACGGGTGCGAACCTGTTCGGCGCAACCGAGCCGGCGCTCGCAGAGTCCGAGGAGAAGATCACGTGGGGCCATTGCGCCATCAACTGCCCGGGCCGCTGCAGCCTGAAGTTCCATGTGAAGGACGATGAGGTTGTGTGGGTGGACACCTGCACGAGCAAGGACGCCGGGTTCGATGACCCGCAGCCCCGTGCGTGCCTGCGCGGTCGTACGTATCGTCGTTGGATGAACCATCCCGATCGCATCAACTACCCTATGAAGCGCGTCGGTAAGCGCGGCGAGGGCAAGTTCGAGCGCATTTCCTGGGACGAGGCTATCGATCTGGCGGCCACGAAGCTCAAAGAAGTCATCGAGAGGTATGGCAACGAGGCTGTGTACCTGCCGTATGCGACCGGTGTTTCCGCTACTACCGCTCGCCCGTTCAATCGACTGCTGAACATGCTGGGCGGCAGCCTGAATCGCTACGGCGATTATTCCACTGCCCAGATCACGGCCATCACCCCTTACATGTACGGCTCCAAGAACAACGGCGGCAGCTCCTTCAAGAACGCCGAGGATGCCAAGCTCATCCTCATGTTCGGCGCGAGCCCCACCGAAACGCGCCAGGGCGGTCTGACCACTCATTACGACTGGGTCCAGCTGCGCGAGAAGACAGGTGCGAAGATCTATGTGATCGATCCGCGCATGAACGACTCCATCATGGGCCATTCCGACCAGTGGCTGCCCATCAACCCCGGCACCGACGCCGCGTTGGTCGCAGGTATCGCCCATTACCTGATTCAGCACGACATGTGCGATATGGACTTCCTGCACACCTACTGCGTGGGCTTTGACGAGCAGACCATGCCCGAGGCGTACAAGGGCAAGAACATGTCCTATTTCGACTATGTCATGGGCACGGGTTACGACAAGGTGGAGAAGACGCCGGCGTGGGCAGCCAAGGTCACCGGCATCCCCGAGAAGAAGATCGAGGAGCTGGCTGAAGAGATCGGCACCACCAAGCCACTGTTCGTCTGCCAGGGCTGGGGCCCGCAGCGTCGCAGCAACGGCGAGTGGACGTCCTGGTCCATCATGGCCCTGCCGTGCCTGGTCGGTCAGGTCGGCCTGGCGGGCACCAACAACGGTTGCCGCGAGGCGCGCAACAGCCCGACGCTGCAGTCCCTGCCGGCGGGCACTAATCCGGTGAAGGCCTCCATCTCGTGCTTCGTGTGGACCGACGCCATCAAGCATGGCGCGGACATGACGGCCAAGAACTGGGGCGTGAAATACGTCGACAAGCTGAACACCGGTATCAAGTACATGATCAACTACGCGGGCAACTGCCTGACCAACCAGCATGGCGACATCAACTACGCGCACGACATCCTGGTGGACGAGTCGCTGTGCGAGTTCATCCTGGGCATCGACATCGTGATGACCGATTCCTTGAAGTACTCCGACGTCATCCTGCCCGACATGTTCCGCTTCGAGCAGAACTCGCAGATTGCCACGGGTTCGAACTGGGGCTATGTCATCACCGGCACCCCTGCTACGTCCGTGAAGTACGAGCGCAAGACCTGCTACGAGATGTGCGAGCTTATCGCCGACAAGTTTGGCGTCAAAGACAAGTTCACCGAGGGCAAGACCGAGCTCGAGTGGATGAAGGAGCTGTACGAGAAGTCCCGCGAGAAGGACGAGAAGCTGCCCACGTGGGATGAAGCGGTGAAGATGGGCGTGTACACGCGCGAATACGCCCCCACCATCTCCATGAAAAAGTTCCGCGATGATCCCGAGGCCAACGCGCTGACCACGCCTTCCGGCAAGATTGAGATCTTCTCCGAGAAGCTGCTGAAAGACACCGAAGGCTGGGAGCTGACCGACGGCGATACGCTTGCATGCCTGAACACGCTGGCGCCGATCCCCGCGTACATCCCCGAGTGGGATGGCGTGGAAACGACCACCGACGAGTATCCGCTGGCGTTGGGCGGCTTCCACTATCGCGGTCGCCTGCATTCTTCCTGGGGCGGCATCGAGGAGCTGAAGGAGGTCAACCCGCAGGAGGCATGGATCAACCCGGCAGATGCGGAGCCTCGCGGCATCAAGCAGGGCGACACCATCCATGTGAAGAACGAGTTCGGCACCATCGAGCTGCTGGCGAAGGTCACGCCGCGCGTTATCCCGGGCATGGTCGCCATTTCCCAGGGTGCGTGGCACGATGCGGATATGTCCTCTTCCGACCACAAGGCTCGCCTGGATAAGGGCGGCAGCATCAACACGCTGACTACGCATCGCCCGAGCCCGTTGGCTAAGGGCAATCCGCAGCATTCCAACATCTGCGAAGTCGTGAAGGCGTAAAGGCAGCGGGTACGAGAGGAGTAAGAGATGACTCGATACGCATTTCATTTCGACGGCACTCGCTGCACGGGTTGCAAAACCTGCGAGATGGCCTGCAAGGATTTCAAGGACCTGAGCGTCGGCACCGCGTTCCGCAAGGTGTACGAGGTGACGCTGGGCACGACCGAGCGCGATGCGAACGGCTGCATCACCAGCAGCTGCTTGAGCTATCCGCTGTCCATGTCGTGCAATCACTGCGATGACCCGGCGTGCACCAAGGTGTGCCCGACTATCGCAATGCACAAAGACCCCGAAACCGGCTTGGTGTCCGTGGACGTCGACAAGTGCATCGGCTGCGGCTACTGCCATATGGCGTGCCCATACAACGCTCCGAAGGTCGATCGCGAAAAGGGCCACAGCGTGAAGTGCGACGGCTGCGCCGAGCGTGTTGCCGCTGGTGAGAAGCCGGTGTGCGTGGAAGCATGCCCGGCTCGTGCGCTTGATTTCGGCACGATCGAGGAAATGGCCAAGCTGGGCGAGCGCGGGAACATCGCGCCCCTGCCCGAGCCCACCTACACGAAACCGAACCTGTACATCAAGGCTTCTGCCGATGCGTTGCCCGCTGGTGACGAGAACGGCAAGGTCGTCAATCCCCTGGAGGTGATGTAGCATGATGGCAGAGCTGCCTTTGGCCCTGTTCACCACGCTGGCGCCTATCGGCGCGGGCGCGTTCATCGCGCTGGCCGTGGCTTTCTTCACCACGAAGTTCTCCGATGAGCAGCTGAAGAAGATCGACCGCATGACCACCATCCCGGTCGTCGTGTTAGTGGCAGGCTTCATCTGCGCGTTCTTCCACCTGGCTAGCCCCATGCATGCGTTCGGCGTGTTCGCCGGCCTGGGTGCAAGCCCGCTGTCCAACGAGCTGCTCGCCGGCGTCGTGTTCGCCGTGCTGGCTATCGTGTACTGGATCGTGGCGCTCGCCGGCAAGCTTGGCGAGGGTGCTCGCAAGGGCTTTGCCGCCGTGGTGGCCGTGATGGCTGTCGTGTTCGCGTGCTTCACGGGCGCTGCCTACATGATGGAGACCATCGCTTCCTGGAACACCCCGATGGTTCCCGTTGCCGTGCTGGGCTTCAGCCTACTGGGCGGCGTTTCCCTGGGCGTGCTCGTGCTGGCGCTGTCCGGTGCGCTTGAGGACGCTGCGAAGGGCGGCTTCAAGATGGCTGCGCCGGTGGTGCTGGTCGTTGGCCTGGTCCTTGGTATTGCTGGCCTGTTGGTGCAGGTCATGAGCGTGTCCGGCATGGGCAATGCGCTGGTCGATGGCGCGGACCTGGTCGCCGCCGCCTCCGCTCCCATGTGGATCGGCGTGGTGTGCATGGTCGTTGCCGCAGCCGCCGCCTTCATGGCTCTGCGCAACTCGAAGTCCACGGCGCTTGCCGTTGCGGCTCCGGTGCTGGCGATCGTGGGCGTGTTCGCCGCCCGCCTGGCGTTCTATGCGGTGCAGCTGAGCGTCGGCTTGTACATCGGCTAACCGCTGAGGGTCGATGCTTTTTCGGGGCGCGTCCGGTTTACGGGCGCGCCCTTTGCCTTATGATGGATGCCTTAAGCGATAAGGAGAGGATCGCATGACGGATCTTGATGCTGCAACGTTTGAGGGCGTTGCGTTTTTGGGGAACACCCTGGCGCCGTTTTTCCTGCAGGACCCGCGTACGGGCTCTGCGGAGGCCGAGTTTGCGGCGGTCGCTGCGCTAGATGCGCAGGCTGCCGGCGCGGAATGGCCCTTCGTCGACGAGGAAGAGGCCGCTCGCTGTTTGGGCATGATGGTCGAGGGCCTGGCGCCGAGCTGCGCTGCCGGAGAGAACGGCGCCTTTGCCGCAGACGATGATCTGACGTGGGAATATCGCCGCTTGTTCATCGGCCCGGGCGCAAAGCCGGCGCCGCCGTGGGGGTCGGTGTACACCGATCGCGAGTGCGTGGTGTTCGGTGCGACCACCCTTGAGCTGCGCGCATGGATGCGTGAACACGGCGTTGCGCGAACCGCTGACGAGAAAACGCCGGAGGATCATATCGGGCTCATGCTTGCCCTTATGGCGTGGCTTGCTCAAGACCAGCCCACTGACCTGGGCGAGTTTCTGGGCCTTCACTTCTTGACATGGGCGGGGCATTTCCTTGATGAGCTTGCCGACGCTGCCGAGCATCCTTTCTATGAAGGGCTGGCTCGCTTAACGCGCGCAAGCTTGGACGGCGTTCAGAAGACGTTGGAGTTGGAGGTCGTAGTGCCTCGCTTCTATCGCTAAAATACCAGGGAATCGTTTGGTCCGGCGCGTTGCTGCAAGCTGACGCGTCGGACCATGCGGGTGTTGTGCGCGTTTCGCATCGAGCAGTGCTGCAAAGAGGGGGGGAGCTGATGATTTCCGGGTTCGATACTGCGTTAGGCGAGGTGACGTTGGTGCTGTTCACCACGCTCGCCCCTTCGGGCGCCGTCGCCCTTGTCTTGGTTGCGGCGGTGCTGCTGCTCTCGAAGTTCGAATCAGCGATGCGGGTGCGCATCAGCACGTTTATGTGCATCCCCCTTGTGGTCACCATGGTGGGGCTTGTCGCGTCGGCCACGCATCTTGGGAACCCGGCCAATGCGCTGTATGTGTTTCTGCACGTCGGCTCCAGCCCTCTTTCGAACGAAGTCGTCAGTGCGGTGGGATTGTTGGCATGCAGCGGCCTGTATTGGCTGTATTCGTTTTCCGTCAAGCCTCTCGTATGGTTGCAGCGGCTGCTGCTGGCGTTGATCGCGGCAATGGGCGTCGTGTTCGTGACGATGGTGTCCCTTGCGTATTCCGTTGACACCATCGTCACTTGGAGCCTGCCTACGGTTCCGATTTCGTTATGGTTGAATGCCCTGATGGGAGGCCCTTTGCTGGCGGCAATCACGCTGTATGCCGCCCAATGGCGCGCGCTTGCGGGGCGTTTCGGCCTGATGCTGATGGCGGCGCCTTTCGTTGCGCTTGCAGCGAATACGGTTGTGTATATCGTGCAGGGCGGGCAATTAGGCGGCGTTGCGAATTCGGTGGTCGCGGCGGCCGATCTTGTGCCGCATTACCACACGATGCTGCTGGCGTTCGCGTTGATGTGCTTTGCCGGTTGCGTGCTTGCCGCCTTCACGATGCATGCTGTGTCGAGGGAAGCGGTGGCGCACGGCGGGGGCGAGCTTGCATTCTCCAAGCGCGTGCTTGTTCGCCTGCTCGTCTCGTGTCTGCTGGTGTTCGCCGGTGTTTTCATCATGCGTTTCGCGTTCTACATGATGCATTTGACGGTCGGCCTTGCCGTATAGGTCATATAGGCCTAGGTTGCAAAAACTCCCGCTACCGCAAATTGAATTGCGCGGTAGCGGGAGTTTTGCGTTCAGGGGGGGTCGCTTGCCGAAGCCTCTCGGACTTATGTCTCTAAAGCGGGTTTTCGTTCGGCGTCCAGGCGGCCGTTGCCGATCGTCGCTTCGCGGGGGATTGCGTCCCTGCGCGTCCTTACGCCCCGCGCTCTTCCAGGTATTTCTCCATGCTGAAGTGCGTGATGTCGCTTCGGTTGATGACGCCCACGATCACGCCGTCTTCGAGCACGGGCACCTTCTTCAGGTGGTTCTCGCCGAGCACGCGGCAGACTTCGGGCAGGTCGGCGTGCACGCTGACGCCGATGATGCCCTTCGCGCCGATATCGGAGGCCTTCATGCCCATAAGGTGCTCCAGCTTGTGGGCGTAGTCCTTGTGGTCGGAGTACGCATCCACGGTTTGCACGATCATCACCACAGGGTCCATGATCATTTGGCCGCGCTTGGACAGGTAACGCATGATGTCGCCGTCGGAGATGAAGCCGGTCGGCTTGCCGGCGGCATCGACCAGCGGCGCGGCGCTGATATGGTTGTTCACCAGCAGCTGCATGGCTTCGAGCACGGTGGCGTTCTCGGGCAGCGTGTACACGTCGCGCTTCATAATCCGCTCGATGAGGGAACGGTGCGCGTTATCTTCGTCGGCGGCCGCCTCATCGCCGGGCTTGTTGCGCACGAGCGCTACGGTCAGCACGAAGCCCAGCACGCACAGGGCCGTGGCCACGGCGAACGCCGCATGGATGCCGAACACGCCGGCGGTCACGGCATCGGTCGAACCGGAAACCATGTTGGTGGCAACGGTGGACGCGGACACGATGACGGCTGTACCCAGCGAGCCTGCCACCTGGCGAAACGTGTTCTGCACGGAGGTTCCGTGGTTCATCAGCTTATCGGGCAGCGCGTTCATGCCCCAGGTGGAGATGGGCATGTTCACGAGCGACAGGCTGAACAGGCGCACCGTGTAGATGACCGTGAGCGTGATAAGCCCCATACCCGGTCCCATGAACATGAACGTGGCGGTGGTCAGCGCCAGCACGCCGGTGCCGATGACGGCCAGCACGCGCGGGCCGTGCTTGTCGAACAGGCGGCCGGCGACCGGTCCCATGGCTCCCATGACGATGGCGCCGGGTAGCAGCACAAGGCCCGATGTGGTGGCGGAGAATCCCATATAGGACTGCAGCAAGATGGGGATGAGGATGCCACCGGCAAGCAGCGCGCCTTGCACGAGCATCACGATGATGGTGGAGATGAGGAACTTGCGGTTCGTTAGCACGCGCACCTGCAGCATGGGCTGCTCCATGCGCAGCTGGCGGCGGAAGAAGAATGCGAGCGCAATCGCGCCGATAACCACGCCGCCCGCCGAATCGGCCGTCACGCCGTAGCTGCCGATGGCGGACAGGCCGTACAGCAGGCCGCCGAACCCGAGTGTGGACAGGACGACCGAAACCACGTCGAGCTTCACGTCCTTGTTCGTTTTGCCGCCGCGCTCAAGCGCTACGGCGGCGAACACGATGACGGCTGCGCACAGCACGGCGATGATCCAGAACATGACGTGCCAGTTCGCCTGGTCGATGATGATGCCGGCGACGGTGGGGCCGGCGGCGGGGGCGAACGCGATGACGATGCCGAACACGCCCATGGCGGTGCCGCGACGGTCGACGGGGAACGTCCACATGAGCACCGTCATCACGAGCGGCATGAGGATGCCGGCGCCGGCAGCTTGGATCAAGCGGCCGGCAAGTAGCACGGGGAAGTTCGGGCCCCAGGCCGCCAGCATTGTGCCGGCGGTGAATAGGACCATGGACGCAAGGAACAGCCGGCGCGTGGTGAAGCGGTCTGTCAGAAACGCGGTGATGGGCACCATGATGGCGTTGACCAGCGTAAATCCGGTGGTCAACCACTGCGCAACGGCGGCGTCGACGCTCATCTCGCTCATGATCGACGGCAATGCCGGCGCCACGACCGTCTGATTCAGTACGGTGACGAAGGTGCCGAACACCAGCACGATCAGCATGATGATTTGCTTGCGGGTAAGACCCCAGTTAGCCATAGCGGCTCCTATCTTTTAGTTGTTGCATTTGGGAGCCGAATATCGAATGCTTTCAGGTGC
>OLRB01000355.1_pt1 | contig 35822 bp, 31 predicted proteins | sample 1672751 | NCBI WGS metagenome assembly OLRB01 (sample SAMEA3136720, study PRJEB25190) | human gut metagenome | biome: human gut; feature: human-associated habitat; material: faeces | place: Austria | collected 2013
TCATTAATACAATTGTATAGATCAGACCATATTTGATACCATCCTGGATTCTCTTTTTGCTTCTCATTCCATAAGCAAACGCAATGATCGGGGTGATCGCATCTCGCAGACCAAATGCAAGGAAGAGAACAAACTGTTGTACCTTATAGAACAATCCATAGGCTGTCTGTGCTGACGGATTGAACTTCAGGATCAGGTTCATTACATAAACCATAATAGACATCAGGGCCTGAGCAATGATTGCCGGAAGTCCGATTGCATAAATTTCCTTGATAATTCTGCCATCTGGTTTCATGTATTTCGCCCCATGCTCAAATTCTTTATTCAATTTCATATGGAAAATGAATAATAAAACTGCTGATGCTACCTGACCAATTACGGTTGCATAGGCTGCACCTTTCACGCCCATTTCAGGGCAGGGGCCAATACCATAGATCATGATCGGATCAAGGATAATATTTACAACCGCACCGACTACCTGACCAATCGTAGAATAAAGAGAACGACCTGTTGCCTGAAGCAGCTTTTCAAATAAAGAAAAGAAGATAATACCAAAAGAAATCACACAGCATATCCGCAGATAGCTGACTCCCATCTCAAGTACTTCAGGATCTACTGTCTGTGATGAAATGTATGTTCTCACTCCAAAGATACCAAACAATAAGCAGACCACATAAATGATCACGCCCAGAAACAGACTGTTACCTGCTACTTTTGCAGCTTTTTTACTGTTACCCTGTCCAAGTGTCCTTGCAAGAAGTGCATTTGTTCCTACACCAGTTCCAATCCCAACTGCCACCATAAGCATCTGAACCGGAAATACCAGCGTCAGTGCATTTAATGCAGCTTCACTGCCCACTCTCATATTTCCTACAAATGCACTGTCCACAATATTATAGACTGCCTGCAATGCCATGGATAAGATCATCGGGATTCCCATCTGGATCATCAGCTTATTCACCGGCATATCCTTCATTTTGTTACTTTCCGCCATTTTGTTTTACTCCTCTCTTTTCTGGCACAAAAAAAGTGCACACCCTGTCTTATAAGCTGGACTTACGCTCACAGGCTACACACTTTTTTTCATGACGAATATTATATTTTAAACTTACTGACCGTCCCTTTTATTCCGTAAATGTATATCGTACAAAAGAGCCGTTATTATCTCCTGTTACGATTACAATGTCTCCACTCTCATTGCTTGTAGTTTCCAGGATCGGGAATCTTCCATTTTCTTTTACATAAGCTTCCGGGCTGGCTGCTTCTGCCTCTATCAATGTTTTTTTGCTGTATTGTTCTCCTCCACATGGATTTATATCCTCAATAAAAATTTCATACTCATGCATATCTGCTTCCTCCTGAAATTAATTTTGTAAAGGCGAGTAACGTATATTTTGCTTTTCTGCATGATTACGCCACTCGCCACTATCTTTAGTATAAAACTATTTTATTCTGGTTGCAAAAGCAGTTTTTACTAAAAAAGCACCTTCTGTTTTTAGTCATTATTACCACAGCAGAATGCGGTTCTAAATCCCTTAAATGCTTTTTTCATAAATTATCCAGAATGTATTCCATCTGCCTCTCTTTTGTTTTCATTCCCATTTTTTCATAGAATTTTTCTGCGGAAGTATTTCCTGACCATACATTTAATGTCACTTCATAGCAGTGCATTTTCCTGGCTTCTTTTTTTACATGCTCAAACAAGCTTTCACCGATATGCTGACCTCGTGCCTGCTGGTCAACGCATAGATCATCTATAAAAAGCGATTTAAACTGCACCATATTATTTGAGAAGGGCTGTTTCTGCAATTGACAAAAGGCATACCCTACACAAACATCAGACTCGTTCACTGCAACATATATCGGTTTTTCTTTATTTTTCAAAAGCTCTGTTAATTCTTCTACTGTATATTTTGTTGTACCGGGAATAAAAATATCAGGTCTTATATCTGCATGGATCTGCAGCACCTGCCCTAATAACTCTATAATTCTTGGAATATCTTTTTCTTCAGCTTTTCTGATAGTCATGTTTCGCTCCTCTATTAAATCAATCAAAATCTCTGGTAATATTTGTGAGCCATTTGCCTCTGAAATAGTGAATAAATACCACAGGCATTTTTTCGAACTCATCCAGAGTCATTACAAAGTACACCCAGATTGGAGGCAATTTTAAAACATATGCGGCAAGGAAAGTAAGCGGCACTGCAACAAGCCACATAAATATGGAATCTATGATCATTCCAAATCTGGAATCACCGCCACCTCTGAAGCATCCGCAGATAAGGCAGGTATTGATACCTTCTCCCACAAGACGCCAGGTTGTCATAATTATAAAAATGCCAAGATAATAAATGGCCGTCTCTGTCAGTTTATCCCGATAGAAATCCAGTATCAAAGGACGAAGTGCCAGAATAATAACGCATCCGACCAGACTTACAACCATTGTTATCCTGAGCATGCGCTTTCCATATTCTCTTGCTGTATCAATGTTATCTTTACCCAGTTCCTGGCTGACAATGATGGTAGTCGCATTGGCAAAACCACGACAGGCGATCGCACCAATATTTACCACCATGACAGCAACTGCATTTGCGGCAACCATATCATCGCCAATATGGCCGAGTATTGCTGCGAATGCTGAGCTGGCAAAACTCCAGACAACATCATTTATTACAGCCGGGGTGGCAATTTTCATAAAGTCCTGGAACAGAATACCTGATTTCGTAAAGAAGTATTTGATCCGGAATCTGACATCGGAACTTCTTAATGAATAAATGAGGCAGATCAGTACTTCTGTGATTCTGGCAATGACAGTACCAAGAGCCACACCGGTAACGCCAAGCTTTGGAAGTCCAAACAGACCAAAGATAAAGGTCGCATTACAAATTACATTGACACAAAGCGAAACAATGTACGTGACAGATGGCAGCATTATTTTTCCGATACTTCGAAGGGCACTCATAAAAACCTGAGAAAATCCCATAAATATAAATGAAAATGAAATTACCCTTAAGTATTCACTGCCGGCAGCAATCGTATCCGGACTGCTTGTAAAGATCTTCATGATCGTAGTTGGCATAGAAAAGGAGATCACGAAAAACACGAGAGAAACGATCAGTGAGATTCGTTCCGCCAGGCCGAGAATTCTTTCTACAGTCTTTTTATCACCTTTTCCCCAGTACTGTGCACATAAAACTGAAGTACCCGTGGCCATGCCATAATATAAACAGAAAAGAATAAAAGTATACTGGTTCGCAAGGGATGAAGCCGCCATGGCAGTCTGGCTTACATATCCAAGCATTACCGTATCGGCAATGTTTACCAGAGTTCCGATCAGATTTTGGATCATGATCGGAAAAGCTAGTTTTGATGCATATTTCAAGAAATCTTTTTTATTTAACATACATGGTTTTTCCTTAGTTCTTAGTATTCATAACCAATTGTATCATACTCCTTCATTATAATTCAAGAATGCCCTCGGCATTCTTGAATTATAATGAAGGAGTATGATACAGACATAACAAACCAAGTACATTTTATATAGAGAGGAGCATTCCTATGATCACATACAAAATCCAATTAAAAACCATCGAAGACTTCAGAAAATACGTTAATATAGTGGAAAAAATCAGCACTACCACTTTTCAGGAACCTATATACTCTCAAAATATCCAACAATTCCTATATATCCATCTTTCTTTAAAGGAGACCATAGGGTGTGCAGCTTCAGAGCACACATCTGCCTTTTGTTCTCTACTTTTGCCATTACGTGCAATGAAACCTCTTTATTCTGTATTGATGTCTGATCCAATAGATTACTGACTTGCCGTATATCTTCTCTGTTTACTTCAAACACATTAGATATATCGTACTTCGGATCATTTCTTTGACATATTATCTGCTGTTTTTCATTCATTATAATAAGCTGACCTGAAATGACATTGTATTCAATGGAGGTTTTTCCACTATTCGTTTTAAAAAACTCAATCTTTTCCTGCATAAGCTCAATGACACGCTGGGAATAATTTTTACGGGGTAAAGACTTTTCCCTAAGTATTTCATCAGAGAGTCTCTGCGCTTCATAATACTGTTTATTATCATCTGGTTTATTAGAAAACATTCTGGAAAATTGAAGGCTGAGTTCTTTCAGACATTTAAGAAGAACTGGATTAAACTGTCCACACTGCCCATCCAGGATCATTCGGATTGCTGTATCATGATCAAATGCTTTCTTATAACATCTTTCACTGGTAAGTGCATCATAAACATCGACTATCGATACAACCTGTGCAGAAATCGGTATTTCTTCACCCTTCAGTCCATCCGGATAACCTTTTCCATCCCATCTTTCATGATGCCATCTGCAAATTTCCCATGCAGTATGCACCAATGGTTTATCCTTTGGGAAGCGCATATCCCGGATCAGGGATGCGCCTATCTCACTGTGGGTTTTCATAATCTTAAACTCTTCATCCGTCAGCCTGCCCGGTTTATTCAGTATTTCTTCCGGAATACCCACTTTACCGATATCATGAAGGGAGGATGCAGTTGTGATCAAAGCAATATCTGCCTCTGTCAGAGGATAAGCATCTGTTACTTTTACCAATTTTCTTAACATCATTTCCGTTGCTGTTTTAATATGCAGAATGTGCTCACTGCTTTCGCTGTTGCGAAATCCCAGTACATTACTCAAAATTCCGATCATAATATTGTTGTTTTCTTCTTTTTCATAAACCTGGTCTACAACCACATTTACCAGACGCTTTTGGTTCGCATAAAGTGCCAGTGTATTCTGGACTCTTTTCTTTACGATAACAGAGTCAAAAGGCCGTGTAATATAATCGGTAATACCCATCTCATAGGCTTTACGCATAGTATCAACAGATTCTTCAGAGGAGATCATAATAACTGGAGTTTCATCGATCCATTGGAAACGGTTCATCCATTCCAGGACTCCAAAACCATTCATCTGTGGCATGTTGATATCCAACAACATCAGGTCAATCTCCGGATTTTCTTCCACTATCTGGATTGCCTGATTTCCATTTTCAGCTTCCAGATAATTATAAGTTTCTCCGAGAATCTCCTTCAATATAACCCTGTTAAATTCCGCATCATCCACAATAAGTATTTTTTGTCTTTTATCCATTATGATCCCTTCCTCTTATACCTTTATTAATATAGTTTAGTGAACATATCCTGAAATTGTTTTTATCACTTTCTCAGGCACAACCGGCTTTGACAGTTTCATGCTGCGAACTGTCCTCGGCTGTCAAAACGTACATCTGCTGCCTAACCCAGCAGATTGTCATGTAAGGTACTGATCAATTCTTCAATAACTATTGGCTTGGATAAGAATCCATCCATGCCACATTCCAGGGCTTTCTTTCTGTCCTCATCAAAGGCATTGGCAGTCATGGCAAGGATTGTAATCCCCGCCAGTGCCGGGTTATCCAGAGCACGGATTTCCTTAGTGGCTTCATATCCATTCATTACCGGCATCTGCACATCCATCAGCACCAGATCATAATTACCCGGAGTCGAATTCTTAACTTTCTCCACTGCCTCTGCTCCATTTTTGGCAGTATCAACCAGGAATCCATATTCATTAAGGATCTCCACCGCAATTTCGCTGTTCAGCTCATTATCTTCCACAAGCAATATACATCTGCCTCTGAAATCCGAACCTGCTTCCGGAAGAATTGAATCTTCTGCCCCAGCCTGACTCTGACCGATAGCAGTCATCAAGGTTTCTCGGATATTTGACATAAACAGAGGTTTCGCACAGAAAGCAGTCACCCCTGCTGCTTTGGCTTCTGCTTCGATATCTGACCAATCATAAGCAGTCAGGATAATAATCGGTGTATCGTCACCAAGGCTGCGGATCTGACGTGTAACTTCAATTCCATTCATATCCGGCAGCCGCCAGTCAATGATATACGCATGGAAGGCATCTCCCAGTTCCATAGACTGCCGTGCACGGAGAACAGCTTCCCTGCCGGAAAGTGTCCATTCTGAGCGCATTCCAACCCTCACAAGCATTTTTGTCACGCTGTCACAGGTATTGAAATCATCATCTACAACCAGTGCCTTAAGGCCTTCCAGTTCTGCAATTTTCTCTATACGGTGCTGCTCAGGCTGAATCCGGAATGGCAGACAGACAATGAATTCAGTACCTTTGCCCTGTGCCGTCTGAACCTCAATGGTACCGCCCATCATATCCACAATATTCTTGGTGATTGCCATGCCAAGTCCTGTGCCCTGAGTCCTGCTGACTGTGGAAGTACGCTCCCTCTCAAAAGGAGAAAAGATCTTCTTCACAAATTCCTGACTCATACCGATTCCGTTATCCTTTACCCGGATCTCGTACAGTGCACTGCCTTTTGCTGTCCCCGGTAACTGCTTCAGCCGGACAGAGACAGTTCCTCCTGCAGGAGTAAACTTAACCGCATTGGACAAGAGATTCAAAAGTACCTGGTTCAGTCGCGTCTTATCACAATAGACATCCTCATTTGTAACATCCATGGCGTCCATATAAAGCTCCAGCTGCTTCGCATGGATCTGCCCACTGATGATCGTCTTCAGGTCATGAAGCACATCCGACAGACTGACCTCCGTTTCTTCCAGGTGGATCTTTCCACTCTCAATACGGCTCATATCCAGGATATCATTGATCAGTGAGAGCAGATGGTTGCTGGAGGAAAGGATCTTGCCCAGATAATCCCGTACTCTTTTCTTATCATCAATATTACTTACAGCCAGTGTGGTAAAACCGATGATTGCATTCATTGGTGTACGGATATCGTGAGACATATTAGAAAGGAAAGTACTCTTCGCCTTGTTTGCTGTCTCTGCCGCACGTACTGCCTCAGAAAGTGCCTGATTCATTTTCCAGTCATTGGTACGGTCCGACATAACCAGGATATATTTCTTTTTCCCGTTTACTTCACTGCACATTGCAATATTATGGAACCAGCGTTTTTCCCCTGTTTTCAGATGAATATATTCAAAATCCCATTCCTTCTGCTCATGAACCTGGATCTTCTCCAGATAATTTTTCTCCGCATCTCTGGAATTCTCGGGATCCAGTTTCCCAAGGACACAAATATCCTTCCGGATCTGTTCTGCTGTAATACCCAGCAGCTTTTCCGCATTCGGGCTGACATAATCTGCCTGATAGGTTTTGGCATCCAGCATCAGGAAAACGTCATCCACGTTCATTGAAAGCTTTTGGAACAGTTCATCACGGTACAGGATCTCCGTATCCTTTTTCCTGAGGTTCGTTCTGCCTTTTTGAATAATAAAACTGATAAGGAATGCGGCAATGCAGAATACAACCACACTGACAAGGAGTATCGTACTACGCTGCAGACTGTTCATACTGGCATTGACGATATCTGCCTGGACAAGTCCCAAAAACATCCAGTCCTGGATATCCGATTTTTCATAGACCAGATAATAGTTTCTTCCATCCAGATCCAGCAGCATCGCGTCGGTACGTCCTGCTTTAAACTTCTCTGAAAGTTCATTGACCTCTTTTTCAGACATATCAGAATGCTCTGTCAGAACACCGAAAAAATTATACACATTCCCCCATGTTTCAGAAGAATGATCGACCACAACACGGCCATTCGGATGAACAACAAAACTCTGGGCATTTCCATCGAAAGCAGAAATATCCAGTACATCTACGATATCAGAGTTTTCATAAGCAATGGCTATGGCATCATATTCAAATCCCTGATAAGTTCCGTGAGCCTTAGGGGTGGCAAAAACAAGCAGCTGAGATTTTCCAGGAACTGATGCATTCGCAATAACATCATTTCCCTGCCGGATCTCCTCTTCAACATTTTCCTGTAATCCAAGGTACCCGGTTTCCCCTGTTGGCATCTTATAGTTCCCGTCGGCTGACAGAAAAAAGAATTCCAAAAAGCCGGCATCCTCCTGCGCTTTCTTTATATAATCACGAATTTCATCTTCACTGGATGTATTCTGCAGATTCTCTCCCCACATATGAAGATAGGTCAGGTTTTTCTCTGTCAGTTCCCTCAGCATATTATCAGACTGATGAAAAACTTCCGTCAGATGAGAAACACTTTCCTCATAAACAGTTTTGGACACAAATCCAAAATATCGGAAAACCATCAAAGCAATGCACACAAAACCAGCTATAAAGACAGCTGTCTTTAATCGTTTTCTCATGACAGGTTTCTTTCTGTCTTTACTATGTTTCCTAATATCCATTCTTCTCACCTCAGAGTCATGTAGTCTTCTGGCTCTGCAAGAATGGCATCACCATCTGAAACATATGCTGTCCATGTATCATCCACAGAAATATCTCCTCCATCAAACACAATGTTTTCATCTGTCGGATAAGCCTCCATGTGTTTTGGTATTGCAAGACAGGTTACTGTAAAAGTATCATTGTTCTGAACTTTTTTTCCATCCATTGTAACGTTGCTCAATGTATAGCCATCATCTGTTTCTTTAATTTCCACGGAAATACCGCTGAACACAGGCAATGAGCCTCGGTTAAACGGAATAAATCCGCCCTCATAGCCTTCTACAAAATTTTTAACCGTCTCTTTCAGTTCAGCTCCACTCATCTTGCTGCTGTAAGCCGACAGACTGTTTGGCATGATCATGTCGCCTGCCATTTTTTCAGTATATCCAGCTTTCAGCACATTTCCCGTAAAGCTGTTTCCAGTTGCGATCAGCACATCTGATCCATAAATGCCGCGCAGAGTGTTTGCCATAACTGAATATGCCGCATTGCCCCCACTACTATGAAAACGATTGGAATAGGATTTCTGCGAATCCAACACGATATTCTCCGAAATAGCTTCTTCCTCAAGAAGCTGAGAATTAAACGACTGATATGCCTGCTCTGCATCGTACTCTCCTGAGATCATCTTTGAAACCACATCCTTGGAAACGGAGAAAAAGTCATTTGATGCAATGCGGATATACATATGATTTTCTTCGATCACGGATTTCACATCTTTCAGATATTCCGTAAGCTGGAGATCCACATCCTGACTGTAGCTTAACAGATCCTGTCCATCACTAATGATCCGCTCCTGCGCATCCTCTGAAAGCATTGTGCTCAGCACCTTCATTGCTTTCTTTCGACGTGTCTCATCCTGTGTCAAATCGCGGTTTAAAGCCACCTGGAAGTATGGCGTAGTCATCAGCCACTTTTCACCGTTCTCCTGAAAGAATGGAAGAAAAGTTGTGTTAATGCCCTGATCCTGAAACATTTTTACACCAGCAGAGGTTCCAAAGTACATGGCAAGCTTGCCACTTTGATACATCTCAACTATATCATCATAATTCATATCCAGATCATCCTGACTCAGACCGGTATCCTGGATGAACTGCTCCATACGTTCAAAAGCCTTTGGCCAGACAGTACTGTCCAGACCTTCTCTCTTTGTATTATCCGGATCACTGTAGGCAGTACGCCACTTTCGTCCGTCCACGGAAGACAGTTCTGATGCTGACAGACCTTGCAGTGTTTCCATACAGGTATAATCATAATAATAATCTGCTGTAAACCCACGAATCCCCACTTTATCAAATGCCTGGCAGGCAGAGACAAAGCTTTCATAATCTGTTGGAAGAGGGATATCATACTTTTCAAAAAGATCTTTGTTCACTACAAAACCATGCGCATCCGCACACACCGGAAGCCAGTTTACGCTTCCATCCTCATTCATAAAATTGCTGAGGTAGGTATCATAGACAGCACCTGCCACATTGGTTGTGGAGAGATCCATCAGACTGTCTTTCAGTGGACTCGCATCATGCAGTGAAAAACGACAGCAGGTTATAATATCCGGCAGTCCACCGTTTTTCTTCAGAAATTTGTAGAAATCCAGATCGTTATTACCTACGACAAATTCAACATTGATGTCCGGAAGCTGCTCCTGGATGTATGGTGCATATTTTTCATACAGGTTTGTGCTCCATAAGTACACCGTGATTGTTTCTGCATCTTCTTTTTCCGTACTTTTACCGCCACAGCCTGAAAGAAGTGATATGCTCATCACCATCATTAAAAGTACAGCCAGCACTCTGTTCCATTTTTTCTTTTTCATTACGAATCCCCCCTTCTGAGATTGTTTCCCACTAGTACACCAATTCATGAATTATCTTTACCAGTAGTTTCATATCAATAGGCTTAGAGATATGTTCATCCATTCCTGCTTCTTTTGCTTTTATTCTGTCCTCCGTGAACGCATTTGCTGTCATTGCAATGATCGGTATCGTCTTTGCATCCTCTCTGTCCATAGAGCGGATCATCTTCGCTGCTTCATAACCATTCATGACCGGCATCATGATATCCATAAGAATCACATCAAATTCGTCAGGCCTGCTTTTTTCAAATATCTCAACAGCTTCCTGTCCATTCCATGTTTTTGTCACAACTGCGCCTTCATTCTGAAGCATAAACTCTGCAATTTCCATATTCAGTTCATTATCTTCTGCCAGAAGAATATGCAGTCCGCGGATGGAAGCTTCTGTCTTTGCCTCAGTTTCAGCTTTGCTTTCCCTGTCTGTATCAATCCGGAACGGAACCCGGATCACAAAGGTAGTTCCTGCGCCTTCTTCACTTTCAAAGGTAATGGTTCCACCCATTTTCTCGACCAGTTTCTTTGAAATTGGCATTCCCAGTCCTGTTCCCGCAAATTTTGTGCGGCTTCCTGCATGTTCCTGTGCAAATGGTTCAAAAATATGTTTTTGGAACTCTTCTGCCATTCCGATTCCGGTATCCCGACAGACAAATTCCATCGTCGTCATTTCCGGCTGTTCAGATGGAATTTCAATGCAGCTGATATAGATATGTCCGTTTTCTCTGTTATATTTCATCGCATTGGACAAAATATTCATCATCACACGTTTCACATACCCCGGACTTCCGATAAGATTCCGGTGTATGATTTCTTTTTTCTCCCACTCGATCTGAATATTCTGTTCTGCAGCGATCTGTTCGATCACAATAAGTACTTCCTTAGAGATTTTGCTCAGATTAAACGGTGTTTCTTCCAGAACGATTTCACCAGACTCAAGCTTACTCATATCCAGGACATCGTTTACCAGTTCCAGCAGCAGATGGGAGGCCTCTTTAACCTTTGTCCTGTATTCCGTCTGTTTCTCCATATCATCTGCATAATGATCTGCCATATTGACCATGCCACAGATTCCATTGATCGGAGTCCGGATATCATGGCTCATCCTCTGAAGAAACTCGGTTTTTGCCTCATTGGCGGCTTCTGCCTTTTTTGCAGCTATCAGAAGTTCTGCTTTATATTTTTCATCTTTTTCCTGTTCCAGCTTCTGGTGTGTCAGATTGGTTTTATATGTCCAGAGCCAGAATATACTGAATATCAGAAAATAAAGAAAAATAATGCTTATCACACTTAATGGAAGATTATGAAATACTTCCGTATCCGGAAGATATGCATAAATATAATAATCACGCTGCTTCAGCATAATTCCATAACATCCGGTTCCTTCGTTTTTCAAGTGAAAAATGTGCTGACTGTCTGTATGCTTTTTCATTGCCTGAACAACTTCGTTGTCGGCTGTATTCTGCTCCAACAGACTCTCATCATTGCTGGCAACAACTGTCCCGTTGTCTGCAACAATAATTGTTCCATCTTTCTGGACACTATAGCCGTTTAAAAGGCCCTGTATCGTCAGGGTATAGTTTCTGACAAATTCAGGAGATGTATAATAGTAGATTACAACAATCCCCGGTGCATCTTTCCTGGCACAGGCTGCAATGTCGATACGTGACCCGTCTTCTCTGGTAAATCGTTCCGAATAAGATCTTTCTTCATATCCGGCAAAATCTATAATAATATCTTTTTGCAGGTATTCCGTAATCTCATCGGTCAGAGATTCATCCGTGCTGTATTCACAGTCCGTCTTTCCTTCTGCATTCAGTACAATGATACCATCCACCCAGAGAGTCTGCAGGTTTCCTTTCAGGAACTCCTGGCTCAGCTGACCACCGTTTTCTGTTTCTATGTTAATATTTGTACTCATTTGTCTGGCACTTTCAATCGCCCGAAGAAGACTTTTGGATTCCGAAGATTCATTATAATGGGTATAGGTGGAGCACTGCACTTTGACATAGTTTACAATCTCCACCATTCTTTTCTCTGCTTCTGCCTTTTCCGCATAAAAGAAATAAAACAGTGCGACTGCAACCACACAGATTCCAATCAGACCGCCGACCAGCTGGATTCGTTTTTCTTTTTTCTTTCTCTTAATATCCAAGATCATCCACCTCCAGATACTTCTGGGGATCATCCAGATATTTTTCAACGATTTTCAAGCTCGTGCCATCCTGACGCATTTCTTCCAGCGTCTGTTCCATCTGCTCACAGATTCCTCTGTCATCATCTTTGGCAAAAGCAACACCTATTCCGGTAAGCATCAGTGGTTCTTCCAGGATACGGAAGCTTGCATCATAATCTTTCATATACTGGACAATAGATTCCTCATGTGCGGCAACTGCATCTACATATCCTTTCGCAAGAAACGTATAGATCAGCTCTCTGTGTCCAAGGCTGATCAGATTTTCCAGTTTGGGAATTCTCTCATCCGTCCTGCCCAGAAAGATGCCTTCCGGTTTGGTTGTAGACTGGACGGCAAGATTCTTTCCCTCCAGATCACTCAGTTTATAGATATCACTACTCGCATTTACAGCAACCACCTGGCGGCTTGCTATGTATGGTCCTGCCCAGCGGTAATCATCAAGACGCCCTTCCATGGAAAAGCAGCCCATGATACAATCAATTTCTCCGCTCTCCACCAGTTCTTTTTTCTCCTCCCAGTCAATCTGGACAACGTCCACCTGATATCCCATTCTTTTGAAAGCTTCTGTAGCCAGTTCTACATCTATACCCGTCGGTACACCATCCTCATTCAGATAATTGTACGGTGGATAGTTATCGCTGCCGAGCGTGATGACCGGCTTTTCGGTTTCTTTTTTACTGCTGTCTGTGTTTTTACACCCTGTCAGGGTGACCGCCAAAATTCCCACAAGCAGAATGCCTGCGATCCCTCTTTTTCCTTTCATTTTCCTTCCATCCTTACTGTTATTTTGCTTTTTTTCTCATCATAATCCCCTGATACAGACTGTTCAAATGCTTTCAAAATCTCTTCACCATTTTCACAGATGGTACACTCTGCGCCCTCAAGCTTTAACAGTTCCGTCGGACTTGCCAGCACATAAGGGTAATTGTTTCCTGTACCGACTGCATCGTATCCTTCTTTATATAAATCCTGAATCTGTTTTCCCACATCCTGTAAGTCCTGTTGCTGCCACACATGCCAGAATAAGACATACACTTTGTACATTTTTGATTTTCATATTTTTCTTTCTCTCTTCCCTATAAGATCATTATAGTTACGTCTATGAAATAACATCGTAAAAAAAAGCACCGTCCTACAGACAGTGCACATCATCATTTTATGCAACTGGCTGCCATTTTACAGGCCCTGTAGCTTTGCGTCCCAGACTTTCATCTGGTTTGCCGATTATTTTCTATTATAGTTTTTGTAAAGAAGTGAATTTATAATACCTCAGCATCTCACTATGGATATGCAAAGCTCCACCGCATTGATGTTCAAAAAGGAAAAAAGAGAACAGTCGATATACATGTATAAGTATATATTCGAACTGTTCTCCTGCTTCTGACTTCTTTTCGTTTCTGCAAAAGTCATTTTCGTTTATATGTCCATATAATATCACGGACAGTTTCGTTTGTCACGAAAAAGTTGGGTAATCCAAACAAATCAAATACATTCCATAATTATCTTCTCACATCTGTCATATCCCAGCTGCGAACTGTTCAGACACAACGTATAGTTATCGGCTTTTCCCCATCTCTGAGTCCTCCTTAACGCAAAGCATTAACCTTATTTTTTCTGATTCTCTTTAAGAACACATATCCTACAAAGCATGAAATTATTTCAGTGATCGGAAATGCCCACCAGATCAGTGAAACTCCCATCTGACCATTTCGAACAAATATAGAAAAAATTCCAGCCAGTGGCAAAATGATAATAAGCTGTCTCAAAAGTGAAATAACCAGTGATTCCATACCACCATCCAGTGCCTGATAAATGCCCTGATAAGCAACATTGATTCCGGCAAACAAAAAGCTTACTGAGATTACTCTCATCGCACTGATAAAAAATTCTCTTGACTGTCCCGCATTAAACTACAATGTTATAGACTGCCTGCAATGCCATGGATAAGATCATCGGGATTCCCATCAGGATCATCAGATTATTCACCGGCATATCCTTCATTTTGTTACTTTCCGCCATTTTGTTTTACTCCTCTCTTTTCTGGCACAAAAAAAGTGCACACCCTGTCTTATAAGCTGGACTTACGCTGACAAGCTACACACTTTTTCATTGCAAATATTATGTTTTAAACTTACTAACCGGCACTTTTATTCCGTAAATGTATATCGTACAAAGGAGCCGTTATTATCGCCTGTTACTATTACAACGTCTCCATTCTCGTTACTTGTGGTTTCCAAGATAGGAAATCTTCCGTTTTCTTTTACATAAGCTTCCGGGCTGGCCGCTTCTGCCTCGATCAATGTTTTTTTACTGTATTGTTCTCCTCCACATGGATTTATATCCTCAATATTCTTTTTCTTTCAAAAGTGATTTTTACTAAAATGAGCCTTCTGTTTTAGGCATTATTACTATGACTTTTTCCTTTTTTCAGATCTTCTACGATTTCGTTATAGCGTTTTTTGTTTAATCGATAAAAGAATAAAACAATTGCCGTAACGATCCACAGAATTCCCGGAATTGTCGAGAATGCATGCTTCATGATTGCGATTACTTCCGGATTCTGTGCCTGGTTTGCTACATAACCATATTTTCCAAGCAATGCTGCGAGAAGCGCTGTACCAATCGCCATTCCGATTTTATTTCCAAGAGAAACAAAAGCATACTGGAATCCATCATTTCTAAGTCCCGTCTTCCATTCGCCATATTCTACACAATCCGGAATAATTGCATAAATTGCTGTATTAAACCCAGAAAAAAAGAACTGTGTAATCCCGGCAAGCGCATAAAATACAACTGGTGATTCTTTTACATTGAAGAAGTACATTGCCAACATTGCAATACCTGTGAGCAGCGCAAAGATCGATGCAGTTCTTCCTTTATTATTCAGCTTCCGAAATACTGGCTGAAAGCATGCTGCACCAATAATGGACGGAATGATAATACACATAGAATATGTTGTATAATAAGAAGCATTTCCCTCTACATAAGTAAAATAATATAAAATATCTGCATTTCTTCCATATAATGTAAATCCAAACAACACCTGTCCAACCAAAGCCAGAAGATATGGTTTGTTCTGCATAACTGCTTTCAACTGTACTTTTATTGAGATTTTTTCTTTCTCAGGAATTGCTACCTGTTCTTTTGTCTTTGCGAAACAGAAGAAATGACAGGCAGCAAAGATACATCCATAAATAATTGCAACAAACAAATAACCATTCTTTGCACTGCTGCTTCCCAGCTTACTGATCAGCGGCACTGTCACAATATTGATGATTCCTATCGCAATCATTGCTGACACAGAACGGGAAGTATTAATCTTGGCACGCTCATCAATATCCTGTGTCATAGCACCACAGAGTGTTCCATATGGAATATTTACACAAGTATAACCTAATACCAGCAGGCAATAGGTAATCACCATATAGATAATCTTCGCTGTATTTGACCAATCCGGGTGTGCCCAAAAAGAAAGCACCAGAAGAATCGCTGTAATAGGCGCAGCTACAAGAAGCCATGGGCGATATCTGCCCCATCTTGTATGAGTCTTATCTGTCAGACCGCCTACGATTGGATCATTGATCGCATCCCAGAATCTTGAAAAGAGCATCAGGGCTGACACTGCAGCCATACTGATTCCAAACACGTCTGTATAAAAGATCATCAGAAAATTACTGACAAACATCCAGCTGAAATTACAGCCTACATCTCCAAATCCATATGCGATCTTACTGATCAGCGGCACTTTCCCATTATTACTTTCGTTCCCCATATCTTCCTCCCTGTCAGAATGTTGTTGGAATTCTATTTTTCCTGAACGTTAATGATAACTTTCATGGTAGTCTCGCGATTGTCATCAATATACTGATATGCCTTCAGATAATCCTTAAATGCAAATGTTTTGGAGATCAAAGGTCTTAAATGCACCTTCCCATCATTTACAAGTGTGATTCCGTCGATATAATCATCATGACGATACATCATAGTACTCTTGATATCCAGTTCATGATCATTTGCGACTGCAAGATCAATTGATGCCATGCCTGCAAATACAGCTACCAGAACAATCACGCTTCCTTTTCTTGCATATTTGATAGCCTGTCCCATTGTGATATTATTTCCTGCACAATCATAGATCACATCCGCTTTATCCGGTCCAAATGCTTCAACCATTGCCTCCCCGAAATCTTTCTCTTTTGTATTTACACATACATCAATGCCGCATTCCTTCGCTTTATCCAGGCGAAGATCACTGACATCAGTAATCATAACCTTTGCTGCTCCCATCCCTTTCGCAGCCTGTGCAACCAGATTTCCAATCGGACCAGCACCAAGAACTGCAATGTTCATTCCTTTTACATCGCCCATCTGCTTCACAGCATGTACAGCTACAGCAAGAGGCTCGATCATTGCACCTTCTTCATAAGACATCTCTTCCGGAATCGGTGTTACCTTGGATGCATCTACTGCAAAATACTCCGAAGCAGTTCCTGTTGTCTGGAATCCCATAACTTTCAATTCTTCGCAAAGATTGTATTTTCCGTGACGACATGGATAGCAGTGTCCGCAATAAACCTGCGGTTCAATTGTTACTTTCTGTCCCTCACGTAAACCTGAAGCATCTTTTCCTACTTTTACGATTTCTCCTGATACTTCATGTCCCTGCGTGACCGGATATTTGGTAAATGGATGTTTTCCATGATATACATGAATATCCGATCCACAGATTCCAATGTTCATGATCTTGACTAATACCTGATCATCTTTTATTTCCGGAACCGGAACTTCTCTAAAAATAATTTCTCCTGGATTTGTCATTACCTGCTGTAACATAATTAATTCCTCCTTTATTTATTATCTTTTATTAAATGTTTTATTAAAGTAATTACATTATTATTCACCTGCCAGTATTTGTCAATATCCTTTTATTCACTTCTGCCTATTGCACAAGTTTGTTCCGTTGATTTTATGCATTTTTACTACAATATTAAGAAGTAATTTTCAGCAAAACAAAAATCCAGAAAGAAAACACTCTTTTCTGTGTTTTCTCTCTGGATTTTAAATTTATGATGCTGACATCATAATTACATATTTTTTATAAATTCCTGCAGGAAATGCTTTGCCGCCCCCACTGCAGATGCCTCTCTCTTGTAAGAACACATTTTCAGATATCTCACATCATGGTCGAAACCATTATATTCCATTACTTTTTCTCCTAATGGAATCATATACTCTGTAAGATATCCTCCAACTTCACCTCCAAGAATAATATCCATATCATACGCCATTCGTAAATTTGATATCAAAATTGCCAGATTTTTCAAATATTCCTGCCAAAGGTCTTCTGCTTTGGTTTCCTTATTTTCTAAACTCTTCATAAACTGCTCCAGTGTCTGGCATTTTTCATCTGTCAATGCGCTCGCTGCACAATAAGCATCCGCACATCCCAGCTTTCCGCAATAACATTGCTTTCCTTCCGGGACCAGAATCATATGCCCAAATTCACCGGCTTTCTGATTCTCTCCCTGTATTAATTTTCCATCAATACAAAATGCTCCACCAAGAGTATTATTCAGAGACAGATACAGTGCATTTTTATATCTGTCTAAATCTTCTGCCATCATTGCTGCATTTGCATCGTTCACAAAATATACAGGAAGCGAGAATGTCTGCTCAAGAAAACCAAGACTATAGTTTTCTAATTGAAGCGCATGTGATTTGATCAGTATTCCATCACCTGGCTTTATAATTCCCGGAACAGAAATACCAATTCCAAGAATTCTGTCCTGATTTTCTACATCTGCAAGAAAATAATGCAGTTCTTCTCTGAGCCGTGAATAATAAGAAGCTTCTGTTGAAAATTCCAGCCGGATTCTTTCATACTTTTCAATTTCAGATTTCAGATTTACAAGCACAAACCCTACATGTTTTGCAGTAATTCTAATTCCAACCGCATAACGATAAGCAGGATTTATACTGATCATTTTTGCTTTTCGTCCGCCTGTAGATTCATACTCTCCCATTTCAACTGCAATTCCACTGGCAAGCAGCTCATTTACATTAGACAAGACCGTTGGCATACTGAGATTCAGATTTCTGGACAATTCCACTTTAGACGTTGCCTTATGATTTATAATATAATTGATAATTTGAAATTTTGTACTGTTTTTCTTTTCCGTTCCAGCCATCTCAAAGTTTCCTTTTATAAAGTATTTTATAAAAGAATTTTACCTTTTCCGAAGGGATTTGTAAAGTCACTTTTGTACAAAAAACATTATACTCTGCTTATTCCTCTCCAAGATAATATCTGCCATATGCGTCTGCTGCCTTGATCGCTGCAAATACACTCTCCGGTGTAACTGTAAATGGCATATTCTGGAGAGTATCACCTTCTGCACTTGCAGCCTTTGCAACTTCCATAAGCTGCTCATCTGTTACGTTACCTGCTCCAAGTTCTTCAAGTGTGACCGGAAGTCCCACTTCTATACACCACATAATAATTTCTTCCAATTCTTCATGTGGGACATTTTCCAGTACCAGCTGTGCCAGGGTTCCAAATGCAACCTTTTCACCATGATACATATGATGGCATTCTTCCAGTACTGTCAGACCATTGTGGATTGCATGAGCTCCTGCAAGTCCGGCACTTTCAAATCCAATTCCGGAAAGCAGAGTATTTGCCTCAATGATCTTTTCCACTGCCGGAGTACATACACCAGCCTCCAGAGCGATTTTAGCTTTCACGCCTTCTTCCATCAGGGTATCAAAGCAGAGTTCTGCCAGTGCCATTGCAGCACCTGTTGTGTTTCCACCTGCGCAGGAAGTTGCTTCACTTCTCTGGCATGCTCTTGCCTCAAAATGAGTTGCAAGCGCATCTCCCATACCGGCTACCGTAAGTCTGCTTGCAACTTCTCTCTGAACCGGGATTCCGGCTTCTTTCGCACATTCTTTTTTGCGTTTCAACTTATTTTTCAACTGCCCTGAATGTAAATTTGATCGGCTGGTAATTGCCTGTTGTCAGTGGTAATGGCAGGCCCGCTTTCATAAGTGCCGCACCTGTATACACCTTGCCAGTAGCAATGTCTTCATATTTCATATCTGCATCCAGACCCTGTGGGTAGAACAGATAGATATGCGGATTTGCTTCGCTGTGAAGTCTTACGCCACATACGATTGTCTCTTTCTTATCCTTGGATACAAACTGCCAGAGCACATGATTGTTGTTTTTAAATGGATTTACAAGACGGTAGTAATCTCCGGTCTGTACCAGATGTTCCATTTCTTTATATTTCAGAATCTGCTCTCTTGCAATCTTTTTCTCTTCTTCAGACATCTTCATCAGATCCAGCTCGTATCCGAAAGTTCCTGCTGATGCTACGATTCCTCTTGTCTCAGACGTTGTAATTCTTCCAGACTGGTGGTTCGGACACACGCTCACGTAAGAACCCATCGCACTGATCGGATATCCAAATGATGTACCATACTGGATCTTCAGTCTGTCGATCGCATCTGTATTGTCACTGCACCAGATCTGCGGAGAGTAATAAAGCATTATCTCGCTTGCCAAACCAGCCATCATCCAGAACAAACATATCAAGACCGATATTTTTCGCCTCTTCTGCGATATGATACAGCTTATCTGCGTCAAAATCAAAGTATGTAGCTTCCCAGTTATTTACCAGAACTGGTCTTGGCTGCTCCACATATTTACTGCGAATCAGATTACTTCTGTATGCATCATGATAATTTCTGGAAAGCTTTCCAAAACCTTCTGCGGAATATGTCATGATCACTTCCGGAGTCTCAAAAATGTCTCCGTTTTCCAGAGTCCATGACCAAGATGCGTTCTTTCCATCTGACGTTCCATATTATGTTTTCCATAAAAATGAACCGCATCCAGTTCTCTGTATTCATAGTCCATCTCCATGGACATTGCTTTTTTTACTGTGACCGGTGCGGTACCTGTATTTTCCAGACGTACTGCTCTTGTGATCACATCAAGCTGTGGAAATACACCATAAAGAAGATGAGCACGCAATCCGCTGGCATGGTCTTTCAGAACAATTTCGAGTGTTTCTGCCTCATCTTCCTTTGCAAACATTGCCGGAAGTCCCTTGAGGCTGTATTTGCCTTTTGAGATCTCATAGCATTCATACTTCAGGTTTGCAGTGTCACTTCTGTCCGCCTGCTCTGTCTCCAGACCATTGATACGATAGTCACCATTTCCATATGCTGTATATTCCTGAGGAAGAGTATCCAGGGAAAATGTCTTATCGGTTCCTGCTTCATAAAGATTTCCGCTTTTCCATATAATTCTATCCCGTTTTTGTACACTTTTCCACAAACATCAGAATAAACCGTGGAACTCTTGACAACAAGAAATGTTGTGTTATAATTCATTTAACAATTAAGTTAAATGTTAAATGAAGGAGGAATGACTTTGGGTATGCAAGACACTCTTCACGCTCTTGCCGATCCTACAAGACGTGAAATACTTAATCTTCTCAAACAGTCTCGGTTATCTGCCGGCGAGATCAGTAATCATTTTTCCATTTCGGGTGCTGCCATTTCTCGTCATCTGTCTGTTTTGAAAGAAGCTGATCTGATCCGTGACGAACGAGAAGGAAAATTTATCTATTACGAACTCAATGCCACCGTGCTCGAGGAGATTCTCTTATGGATCAGCGAATTAAAAGGAGGAAAAGACTATGCTCAGGCAAAATAAAAAAATGATATTGTTTACATCCGTTATAACACTGCTTCCAATATTTATAGGTCTTTTTTTGTGGAATCAATTACCAGATTCTGTTGCAACACATTTTGGAGTGAATAATCAGCCGGACGGATATTCATCCAAGGCCTTTGCAGTGTTTGGTCTGCCGCTGATTCTGCTGGCAGTTCATTTAATATGTGTAGTCGCAACAAACATTGATCCCAAATCAAAAGATATTAATAAGAAAATATTCCGGATTCTTTTATGGATCTGCCCGTTGGTTTCCTTGTTTGTCTCCACTGCAATCTACGGATACAGTTTAGGATATGATTTTAATATGTCTTATCTATGCGGAGCACTGATCGGAGTTCTTTATCTTGTTCTTGGAAATTTTCTCCCTACAGTAAAGCCCAATTATACGATTGGTTTTCGCATTCCATGGGCATTAAACGACCCTGACAACTGGTATCACACTCATCGCTTCGGTGGAAAATGCATGGTAATCGGAGGAATCATTATGATCCTTACCTCACCACTGCAAAACATGTGGATACTGCTTGCCGCTGCAATCGTTCCCTGCCTTTTGCCAGCGATTTATTCTTATCTGTATTACCGCAAATCCTGATTCTTTAACTTCATATTTTATTTGTTGAAGGTAATGTATTTATCATATTCTATTGACAAAATCCTCCTTAATGCTGTAGGTTAATAGTTAATCAACGTGTTAAATTATTAAAGGAGAGGAAATCAATCATGAATTGAGAAATCATTACCTTCATTGCAATGGCACGTAGATTCTTCCCGGCTGGTATCTGCGGACTGCTGCTGGCTGCAATTATTGCTGCCTCTATTTCTACAGCAGACTCCCAGTTATTAGTTGCCTCCAGTTCCTTCACTGCTGACCTGTACAAGCCTTTCTTCCGCAAAAAAGCAACCGAGAAAGAGACTCTGTTCGTAGGACGTGTACTTGTTCTCTCACTGATTGCTTTTGCAATTGCTAATTCCAAGGGCAGCGGTGCACAGGCTATCATGGATATGGTCGAAAATGCATGGGGTGCCTTTGGTGCCTCCTTCGGACCTACCATCCTGCTGTCTCTGTTCTGGAAACGATTTAATTATCAGGGTGCTGTAGCCGATGTCATCTCCGGATTTGTAATCGATCTGGGCTGGCTGTTAACTGGTATGACCGCTTCCACGGGTATCTTTGAAATTGTTCCGGGATTCTTTGGAAGCCTTGTAGTAGCTATTATTGTTGCAAAACTTACTTCTGCACCAAATGAAAAAGCGGTTGCCATTTTTGAACAGGGCACCAGCACAAACGCTGACTGAATTCACAGATTCAAGAATGCCTTTTGGCATTCTTGAATCATTTTTTTATTAGTGAAAGACCCAGTTTCATAATCCCTGCCAGAACCATAACACCAATGGGATTCATCTTTAATTTTTGCAGCAATGCAAAACATATCACAAAAATTATCACCAGGCTCCAATTTGTATTTATCAACTTAATAACTGCAGTTCCCCAGAATGCGGTTATTAAAATTGATATGCCTGCTGAAGCGATCATCGCTATGACTGCCGGTCTTAAAGCATTCAATATTCCCTGCAGCATTCCCATCTTTCTATACTTCAAATATACTTTCGCAATGATTATAACGACCACACAGGATGGCAGGATACATCCACCTGTAGCTACAACTGCTCCCGGAATCCCAGCAACTTTAATTCCAACAAAAGTTGCTGCATTTATTGAGATTGGACCCGGAGTCATCTGTGAGATTGTCACCAGATCTGTAAATTCTGATATATCCAGCCAGTGATGGATCGTCACCACCTGTTCCTGGATCAACGGCATTGCCGCATATCCACCTCCAAAACTGAACATTCCCACCTGCAAAAAACTTACAAACAAATATAAATAGATCATTTCTCTCCTCCCTTCTTTGAAAGGAAAGTTCGGATTACGCCGATCATTCCACAGGCAATGATTATATATACAACATTGATGTTAAATATACAGGACCCGGCAAATGCTCCGGCCATGATCAGTAAAGAGATCCTGTCTTTTTCCTGCACAATCCCCACACCCATTTCATAAACCACAGATGCGATCACCGCTCCAACACCTGCCTGCATTCCTTCAAGTATCTGACTGATAATATAGCTGTCCCTGAAAGAATGATATCCGACTGATATCACCGAAATGATCAGAAACGGCGGAATGATCGTTCCCAGGATTGCAGTCATAGCCCCCAAAATCCCCGCCAGTTTATAGCCAACAACAATTGCACCATTTACTGCAATCGGCCCTGGTGAAGATTGGGCAATTGCAACCAGATCCAGCATTTCATTCTCGTCAATCCAATGATAATCATCCACAAATTTCTTTTTCATCAGCGTCACAATCACATAACCGCCGCCAAATGTAAATGTGCTGAGATATAAACATGAAAAAAACAGCTTTCGTAATACATCTCCTTTGCCCTTAGCTTCTTCTTTCATTTTGCATCCTCCACTATTCTACTCCCACTATTACAGATGTATTTTTATCATCTAATGCATCTTAATTTTCTTTTTTTCAGTTATCACAGATACATTTAGGACACTAATATATCTTCTCTTTATGTAATTCTATATCCGAGGATACTTTTTTACAACCGATTACATCTTCAATTTACATTTATTTAGACTTTAAGATACTATTAAACTTATTATCACATATAAATTCATCTTGACTAATATAATTCTCGATTTAAAGATACCTTCTTACAATGAAATTCATCCGCAATAACCAAAAATCACTATTGTAGATACTTTCTCCCAATAGATTGTATCTGCAACACCAGAAAAATTGCCATTGTAGATACTTTCTTCCTATAGATTTCCCATAAAGCCCGAAAAAATGCTTTTGTTTGTATGTTAAACCACAACAAGACCGCCAATGGCGGTCTCGTATTTTCTTACTCAATATTTTCTTATCAGAAATTACTCTCTTTTCTGTTTGTCTGCTCTCTGCAGGCATTTCCTATATTTGTCAGGCAAAGTACTGTTGCGATCAGGAAAAGTCCCGGAATCAGGATGATCCACCAGGAACCTGTCATCAGCGCTTTATCTGAAAGAGACAGCATACTTCCCCAGGTTATAACTTCTATTGGAAGACCAATTCCCATAAAGCTCAAGGTAGCCTCAGAAATCATTGCAGTTCTTACATTCATGACTACCATAAACATGATCGATGAGAAGAAGTTTGGTACCAGATGCTTCCACAAAACACGGAAGAACCCTGCTCCCATACATTTTGCTGCGATGATGTACTCGCTGTTTCGAATCTGTCGAACCTCGGTACGTACTACTTTTGCAATACTGGTCCAGCTGGTCACGCCGATTACAAACGACAGGCTGAGGATGTTCGCATTTCCCAGGATAGCCTGCAGTAAAATGATCAAAAGCAGTGTTGGTATACTCAAAAAAACTTCTGTAAATCGCATGATCATTTCATCAAGCCACGCCGGTGCCACACCACTGAAGGCGCCAACTACCACCGCTATAAAAGTAGAAATCACCGTAGCCAATCCACCGATCAGAATTGAAATTCTTCCCCCATACCAGATCATGGAAAAGATATCTCTTCCCATGGTATCTGTTCCAAAAAGGAACTCCGCATTTGGAGCCTTATTATAATTAAGAAGATCCATATAAGCAGGATCCTTTGTCATGATCAGTTCTGCTCCCAGACAGCCCAGTATGATAAGAATCAATATTACTGCTGAAACAACTGGTTTACCTTCGTACCACTTTTTCTTTGATTTTGAAATTACAGTTTCTGTTTTTCTGATTCCTGCCAGTTCAAATGAATTATTCGTCATCCTTCCACCACCTCCGATTTCTCGGTTATCACTTCATCTTTCATACGAGGATCAATCTGTTCATTGATAGTCTGACTGACGATATTACAGAAAATAACCAGGATTCCTGACATCATACAAAGCAGCATCAGCAGATTGTAATCATGGTATCTGGCGCTCTCATAAGACAGAGCTCCTATTCCAGGATACGAAAATACACTTTCTACAACATAAGTTCCGCCAAGTACATGCGGAACTGCAATAGCCATGATGCTTAAGTAAGCAGGCATTACGTTTCGAACACAGTGTCTGAACATAAGCTTTTTCTTATCTAATCCCTTAGCCTTAGCCAGAAGCACGTAATCTGCACGGACTTCTTCAAGAATCTTATTTCGGATCATGTAAGCATAGTACCACAGATGCTCCAGAACTACGATCGTCAAAGGCATGATCAGATGAATCAACCTGTCTCCGACATCTCCTGCCTTTCCGGTACTGTATGCGCCACTGCTTGGCAGGATCTTGAGATTTACAGAGAAGATAAGAATCAGCACCAACGCCATCCAGAATTCTGGGATACAGCTGGATATCGTACCCAGTTTACATAAAATCCGGTCTGCCAGCCGGTTTTCGTACCAGGCACACAGGATTCCCAGAAGCAATGCTCCCGCGAACATAATGACAAATCCGATTCCTCCCAGCAAAAGCGTGTTGCCAATACGACCGCCGATCACTTCCAATACATCCTGCTTGTATTTAAATGAAATACCAAATTCTCCATGAAAAGCATTTTTTACCCATTTCACATACTGCACAGAAATTGGCTCGTTCAGTCCCAGTTTTTCCATAGCCCATTCACGTTCTTCCGGGCTCATCTTTTCTGTGCGGTCACCATAATAAGAAATCAGTGGATCTCCCGGTGCCAGACGTGCCACATAAAATACAGCAACAGACAATATAAATACTGAGATCAGGAATATCAGACATTTTTTACCATAGTAGACTAACTTTTTTTGTCTCATTATATGCTGCACCCCTTTCCATCAGCCGGGAGCATTGCAAAATGCTCTGGTGACACTTCTGTCCACACACTGTTTTCCATTCCTTCGCCATCATAATACTGCAGGACTCTTTTTCTTTCTCTGATCGGGTCCGGCACAGGAATTGCAGACAGCAGTGTTTTTGTATAAGGGTGCACCGGATTGGAATACAATTCCTCCGACGGTGCCAGCTCTACCAGTTTTCCATGATACATTACTCCCACACGATCACAGAGATATTCAACCATAGCCAGGTCGTGAGCAATAAACAAGAATGTAAATCCGTGCTCCTCCTGCAGATGGCGGAACAGGTTCACGATCTGTGCCTGTATGGAAACATCCAGAGAAGCGATTGGTTCATCCGCTACCAGAAATTCCGGCTCCATACATAAGGATCTGGCTATTGCCACGCGCTGTCTCTGACCGCCGGATAATTCGGATGGATATCTATCCAGAAAACTATTCTCAAGTCCTACATATTCCATCTGAAAGGCTGCTTCTTTTACATAACTTCCTCTCGGAGGTGTGATATGCTGAATTCTCATAGGTTCTGTAATAATATCTGACACCTTCATCTTCTGATTCAGACTGGAAGCAGAATCCTGGAAGATCATCTGCTGTCTTGTCTGCAGCATTTTCTTATGTTTCCTGAATTCTTTTTTGTCACAGATATTTATATCTTTGTACCAGATTTCTCCCTGAACAGGCTGATAGATATTCATCAGACATCTGGCCACGGTAGATTTTCCGGAACCGGATTCTCCTACCAGACCAAAAATCTCACCTTTATGAATCTGGAAAGAGACATCATCCACTGCCTTTACTTTAATCTTTTTTGTCAGATGAAACTGCTGGGTCAGATGCCTAACATCTAATAAAACTTCTTTACTCACTGCACTGTCCTCCCATAGGTGATTTGATCTGTGGTGCCCTTGGGTCCAACAGCCAGGTTGCCGCATAATGCGTGTCTGTGATCTTAAACATAGGCGGCATTTCTTCATAATCAATATTCAGAGCATATTCATTTCGACATGCAAAAGCATCCCCCACAGGTGGATCGATCAATGTAGGCGGCATTCCAGGAATCGTGTACAGGCTTTCTTTTCCTTTTGCAAATGCCGGAAGTGATCGCATCAGTCCCCAGGTATATGGGTGCCGCGGATCATAATAGACTTCCTCTGCTGTGCCGATCTCCACGATCTTGCCAGCATACATTACCGCTACCCTGTCCGCAACACGGGCAACTACTCCCAGATCATGAGATACCAGTATGGTGGCTGTTCCAAGCTTCCTCTGTATTTCGCGCAGAAGATCCAGAATCTGAGCCTGTATTGTCACATCCAGTGCCGTAGTCGGCTCATCCGCAAATAAAATATCTGGATCCGCTGCCAGAGCAATCGCCATAACACATCTCTGGCGCATTCCGCCGGAGAACTGCCACGGATACTGATGATAACGTTCCTTTGGATGCGAAATACCAACCAGTTCCATAAGCTCCAGAACCTTTTGGTTTACCTGTTCTTTTGTATAGTTCTTATTATGTATCAACACTGCTTCCGCAATTTGTTTTCCAATTTTAATCGTTGGATTCAGGGAAGTCATAGGATCCTGAAAGATCATGGAAAAAATTCTTCCACGAAGCTTCTGCATCTCCTTCTCCCGATAACAGGTAATATCCTGTCCCTTTACATGGATGCTGCCCTCTTTGATCTTTGCACTTGGCGGCAAAAGCTTCATGATACTTTTGCAAAGTACACTCTTTCCGCATCCGGATTCTCCAACTATAGCCAGCACTTCGCCCTTTTTCAATGAGAAGGAGACATCTCTTACCGCCTGGACCTCTCCCGAAGGACCATCTATGCTGACTGAAAGATTTTTGACCTCTAATAAATGTTCCATTTTTTACCCTTTTTCCGCTCGTGTAAAAAGGGGACACTCCTCGTGCCCCCGTCACAACCCTTATCTCGTTTTATTCATTCAATAGTCCAGTCTGCAACATTCCAGAAGATACCAACTCCGTGATGTCCCATAATGGTATCAGGATCGATTCCCTTAATATTGCTGTCCGCAACGTAATTTGCATCAATATAGCAGATCATTGCATAAGCCGGATCCTCTGCCAGAGCTTTCTGGAAATTAGCATAGGCTTCTGCACGAACTTCCGGATCAGCTGACTGTCTTGCTTCTGTCAGATACTTGTCAACGTCTGCATTAGAATAGCCGGAGTAGTTTGCTCCCTTATCTGTTCCGAATACTTTGTATGTATGGTCGTCAGCGTCAAACGGGCTTCCCCATCCGATCAGGAATGCCATCTGTCCTGCCCAGTCTGTCTGTGCCGGAATTTCAACAGATACATCCATACCGATTTCTTTCAGTTCCTGTGCTGCGATCTGCGCCATGTCAATACGTACCTGGTCTCCGGCACTTACACTGATCACAAAACCAACTTTTTCGCCGTCACGATAGTAGAATCCGTCATCCCCCATCTCACATCCGGCAGCTTCAAGGATTTCTTTTGATTTTTCCGGATTGTAATCATAGTGTTCAACATCTTCACAGTTGTAAACATTTCTCTGAAGAGGACCATAAGCAGGCATTCCCTGTCCCAGGATAACTGCGTCGATGATTGCCTGACGGTCAAGTCCGTAGCATACAGCCGGGATCAGGTCACGGTTTTTCTGCCAGTATTCGTTTCCAAAGTTAAACATGATTCCACGATAATCAGCAGTCTTCATATCATAACATGTATAAGCATCGTCTCCGGCAAAAGCTGCTGCATCCTTTGGAGTTAAAAGAGCCAGATCCAGTTCTCCGGATTTTAACTGAAGAGCTTTTGCATTGTCATCTGGTACGATCTTAAATACGATTTTATCGATAGAAGGCTCACCTTTGAAGTAATCTTCATTTTTAACAAGTGTGATAGCCTGTCCTTCATCCCAGGATTCAATTTTGTATGGGCCAGTTCCAACCGGGTTACGGAAGAAATCAGATGTCTGCATATCCTCTCCCTCAAGCAGATGCTTAGGAAGAACTGCCATTGTCATATAGTCAAGAAATGCAACGTTTTTGTCCTCGAGTTTGAATTCAACTGTATGGTCATCAACCACTTTGATCTCTTCTACATCTTCGTAGTTTGGTGCATTCTCAGAACCATTTTCCGGATCCATGATAGCTTCGATCGTAAATTTAACATCGTCTGCTGTAACAGGTTCGCCATCCTGCCATTTAGCATCTTCTGCCATGTGGAATGTGTAGGTATTTGTTGCATCATCAAATTCCCAGCTTTCTGCCAGTCCCGGAACTACCTGATTATCTCCGTCATGTGCAGTTAATCCATTAAAGATCAGAATATTGATCTCGCCATGTTCGTCCATGGCCGGGTTGATTCTGGTATAATCTCCGCTTCCGTATACCAGTGTTGTTTCTTCATCTGCCAGTACAGGCACTGTGGTTCCGGCGCTGACCAGTGATACAGTCAGAAGCATTCCGGCAATTGTTAAAATCCCCTTTTTCATTATCTGTTCCCTCGCTTTTTATTTGGTAACTTAACTTACTCAATGATACCAAAACGGTCTGGCATCCATAAGCCCTGTAGGGGGATATTGATGTATTCCTATTTATGACGTACATATTCCATTTCAACATATTTAATCCGATGATATGCTCTCGACATAAAAAAAGGAAGCCGTTATTCACGACTTCCAAGTCTTTCCTTAAAATCCATATAACCAAACTCTGTAAGCTGCTGCATCGTATTGTCAGCATGTCTGAGCCAGATATTCGGCAATGACATTCCGTTAAAGGTGTTATTTTTACATGTAGTATAGATGGCCATGTCTCCAAACATCAGAAGATCTCCATATTCCGGAAGCTGTCGGAATCTATACTCTCCGATCACATCTCCTGACAGGCAGGTCGGCCCTCCAAGGCGAACAGTGATTCCACCCTCTTCTGTCTCATCTGTTCCCAAAAGTGGCGGAAGATAAGGCATTTCCAGTACATCCGGCATATGACAGGCTGCGCTGGCATCCACGATTGCAATCTGTGTCTCTCCGTTTTTCAGAACATCCAGCACACTGGTCAGGAGAAAGCCTGCATTTAATGCCCACGCTTCTCCGGGTTCAAGGTAAACCTCTGCCTTCCATTCCTCTTGTACCATCCGGATACAACGTTCCAGTCTTTCAATATCGTAACCTGGTCTTGTGATATGGTGGCCACCGCCAAAATTGATCCACTTTACTCTGGAAGCGAGATCACCAAAATGCTTCTTTACTGAAACAAGAGTTGTCTCCAGATCATCGGAATCCTGCTCGCAGAGAGTATGGAAGTGAAGGCCATCGAGTAAATCCAGAAGTTCCGGATTTTTCTGAAATGCTTCATCCCACTGTGCTCTTGTCGTACCCATACGGCTTCCCGGAGCACAGGGATCATAGATATCATGTCCTTCCTGAGTAGAACATTCCGGATTGATCCGCAATCCGACGCTCTTTCCTGCTACTTTTGCCTTTGCACCAAAACGAAGGAGCTGCGATGGTGAATTAAACACGATATGATCCGCATATTGAAGAAGTTCTTCAAATTCATCAGCCCGGTAGCCTGCACAGAATACATGAACCTCTTTTCCCGGCATTTCCTCTGCTCCGAGTCGTGCCTCAAACAGTCCGCTGGCCTCCGTACCTGCAAGATACGGCTCAAAAAAACGATAGCAGTCATAATTGCTGAATGCTTTCTGTGCCAGGAGCATCTTACAGCCTGTTCGCTCAGACACTTCACCGAGCAGTTTTGCATTTTTTATGAGTGCTTTTTCATCTAGGATGTAGCAGGGTGTTTTTATATTCTGGAATTCCGGCGGAATAATTCCGCCGGTGGCTGTAAACGGAGCTCTTTTATCCAATCCTCCCATCAGTCTACCAGCTTTGGATCGTGGCTTTCACTGCGTGGCAGTCCATAACGATCAAGAGCATCCAGGAACGGATCTGGATCAAATTCTTCTACAGTATACACACCTGGTCTGATCCATTTTCCTGTCAGCATCATAAGTGCTCCGCACATTGCCGGAACACCTGTTGTATAGCTGATTGCCTGGCTTCCTACTTCGTGATAGCATTCCTGATGATCACATACATTGTAAATATAGTATGTTTTTTCTTTTCCGTCTTTTACACCAGTAAAGATACATCCAATATTTGTTTTTCCTTTTGTACGTGGTCCAAGGCTTGCAGGGTCCGGAAGCAGTGCTTTCAAAAACTGGATCGGAACAATCTCCTGTCCATTGTACTGGATCGGTGTTGTAGAAAGCATTCCTACATCTTCAAGACAACGCATGTGATCCAGATAGCTCTGTCCAAAAGTCATGAAGAAACGAATACGTTTTACACCCGGGATTGTTTTTGCAAGAGACTCAATCTCTTCATGGTGGAGCAGATACATATCCTTGTCTCCAACCTGGTCAAAGTTATATTCTCTCTTGATATCCATCGGCGGGATTTCTACCCAGTGTCCGTTTTCCCAGTAGCTTCCCGGTGCACTTACTTCACGAAGATTGATCTCCGGGTTAAAGTTTGTTGCAAATGCATATCCATGATCACCGCCGTTGCAGTCCAGGATATCGATGGTATCAATCTGATCAAATTCATGCTTTAATGCATAGGCACAGTAAGCCTGTGTAACACCCGGGTCAAATCCACATCCAAGAAGTGCTGTAAGTCCTGCATCTTCGAATTTTTTACGGTATGCCCACTGCCAGGAATAATCAAAGTATGCAGAAAATCCTTCTTCTTTGCAGCGTTTTTCATAAATTGCACGCCACTCCGGATCGTCAGTATCTTCCGGCTCATAGTTTGCGGTATCCATATAGTTTACACCACATGCCAGACATGCATCCATGATCGTCAGGTCCTGATAAGGAAGTGCGATGTTCATTACCAGATCTGGTTTGTAGCTGTTGATCAGTTCAATCAGCTGATCCACATCATCTGCATCCACCTTAGCTGTAGTAAGAACGGTTTTTGTCTTTCCTTTCAGTTTTTCTACAAGTGCATCACATTTTTCCTTTGTACGGCTTGCAATACACATTTCTGTGAATACCTCATCAACCTGGCAGCATTTCTGAATTGCCACACTGGCTACTCCTCCGCAGCCGATCACTAATACTCTACTCATAATTTTTCTCCTTTTTTATGTTGATATATTACTGTTTTCTATTAATATTATTTTGCAATCGCCAGAAGCAGTTCACGAAGGACCTTGCAGGCTGTTGCAGTTGAAACACCGCTCGCATCCAGCATAGGAGCCAGTTCATTGACATCTGCCCCTACCAGATTTGCCTGAGAAACGGTACGGATTGCTTTAAGAAGCTCTAAAAAGCTCACGCCACCCGCCTCCGGAGTTCCTGTCCCCGGAAATACCGATGGATCCATACAGTCCAGATCAATTGTAAAATATACCGGAACCTGTTTCTCTTTCAGCTCTCTGACTGTTTCTTCCAGTCCTTCAAAAGTAAACGGATGAAAATCTGTGTGTCTGGAAGCAAACTGAAATTCTTCTCTCTCTCCGCTTCGGATACAGAACTGATGGATATGGCCGTCTCCCACAATTTCATGGCATCTTCGAAGAACACAGGCGTGACTTAATTTTGCTCCGAGATAATCATCTCTCAGATCTGCATGAGCATCAAAATGAATAATATGAAGATCCGGATATTTTGCAGCTGCGGCACGCACTGCTCCCAATGTTACCAGATGTTCTCCTCCCAGAAGCAGTGGGAATTTTCCTGCTTTCAGGATTTCTTCTGCTCTCTTTTGAATGTCTGAAAGTGCTATTTCACTGCTTCCAAAGCAAAGCTCCAGATCTCCGCTGTCAAATACGCTGATGTCTATAAGGTCTTTATCCTGATACGGACTGTAGGTCTCCAGGCCAAAACTCTCATGGCGCATGGCTGATGGGCCAAAGCGGGCACCCGGACGAAAACTTGTTGTAGAATCAAACGGCGCACCATAAAGAACAATGGATGCTTCCTCAAAACTGCTTTCGCAGCCGATAAAGGTTTCTATATTAGGTAACATCATAACTTAATCCTCCACTTCTTTCAGCATGTCTTCCAGAAAAGCCGGAAGATAAAATGCCCCTTTATGGAGTCTGGTCGTATAGTAACGTGTACGGAGATTTAATGCATTCCATGCCTCTGCATCCAGGTCATCCACCGGATGATATTTTTTACTTGCAAATCCGAACAGCCAGTAACCTGCAGCAAAGGTTGGGATATGTGCCTGGTAAACACGGCTGATCTGGAAGGTGCTGGCAATCCTTTTATGACTGCGCTGCATTGCATGTGCATCTTCTGCGTAGAACGGGCTTCCCTGCTGGTTTACCATAATCCCGTCATCCTTCAGCGCATTGTAACAATTTCCGTAAAATTCACGGGTAAACAATCCTTCAGACGGCCCAAACGGATCAGAGGAATCCACGATGATAAGATCATATCTTGCTTCACATCTTCGGATAAATCTCAGCGCATTTTCATAATGAAGATGTACTCTTCTGTCATCCAGTCTGCAGGCATTTCCCGGAAGATAGGCACGACAGGCCTCAACAACCATCGGATCCATTTCTACCAGATCAATGTGACGCACTCTGTCATATCTGGTCAGTTCACGGACAACGCCGCCATCTCCGGCACCGATTACCAGAATGTCTCTTGCCTCTTTATGGACCGACATCGGCACATGCGTGATCATCTCATCGTAAATAAATTCGTCACGCTCTGTCAGCATTACATTTCCATCCAGAGTCAGAACACGACCGAATTCCGGTGTCTCAAAAATATCAATTCTCTGATACTCACTCTGTCTGGAATAAAGCTGGCGGTTTACACGGATGCTGTGTTTCACATCTGGTGTATGAAATTCTGAAAACCACATTTCCATTGTCATTCCCTCCCTGTCAGAACATTCAGTCTCAAAATATCCGGATCTTCCGGTCCTGTCATATTACAGCCCTTTGCTTTGGCATACTCAATATAATCCAGGATCTCTGCTGTGATACGTTCTCCCGGTGCAAGAATCGGAATTCCAGGCGGGTAGCACATTACAAATTCACTGCAGACCTTACCCTCGGTTTCACGAAGCGGCAGGCTGCATTTATCCGCATAAAAAGCATCCTGCGGGCTGGTCACTACCTGTGGATCAATATATTCCTGGCTCAGAAGTCCTGAACCATCTGTCTGAAAACGTCTGCGGATCTCTGCGAGCGCGCTCACAAGCCGCTCTACTTCCTGCGCACGGTCTCCAATGGAAAGATACGCAAGAATATTACCGATATCTCCAAACTCTATCTGAATATCATATTCGTCACGCAGAATATCGTACACTTCGATTCCAGCAAGTCCGATATCCAGCGTATGTACACTCAGTTTCGTTATATCAAAATCAAAAACGGAATCTCCGTTTACCAATTCTTTGCCAAACGCATAATAACCGCCGATCGCATTGATTTCCTCTCTGGCGTATTCTGCCATATCGGCTACCTGGTGAAAAATCTGACGGCCGCGCTGTGCAAGGTTTCTTCTTGAAATATCAAGGCTTGACATAAGAAGATAGCTTCCTGAGGTCGTCTGTGTCAGGTTGATGATCTGGCGCACATATCCTGCGTGTACGTCCGGACCAGTAAGAAGAAGGCTTGACTGTGTAAGACTTCCTCCACTCTTATGCATGGACACAGCTGCCATATCTGCACCTGCTGCCATGGCAGAAACCGGAAGACCTCCTCCAAAATAAAAATGCGTTCCATGTGCCTCATCTGCCAGGCAAAGCATTCCTGCATCATGGGCCATCTTGACGATTGCACGCAGGTCACTGCATATTCCATAATAAGTCGGATTGTTTACCAGTACTGCAACTGCCTTTGGATGTTCTTTTATTGCTTTCTCCACTTGTTCCCTTTTCATTCCAAGAGAAATTCCGAGCCGCTGATCCACCTCCGGGTTTACATAAACAGGAATCGCACCGCATAAAACAAGTGCATTCAAAACACTCCTGTGGACATTACGAGGCAGTATAATCTCATCTCCACGTTTGCAGGCAGTCAGGACCATCGTCTGTACGGAACTTGTCGTGCCTCCTACCATCAAGAATGCATGTGCTGCTCCAAAAGCATCTGCTGCCAGTTCTTCTGCCTCCCGTATTACTGATACCGGATGGCAGAGATTATCCAGTGGCTTCATACTGTTAACATCGACACCTACACATTTTTGTCCCAGAAATTCTGTCAGTTCCGGATTGCCTCTTCCTCGTTTATGGCCAGGTACATCAAATGGTACAACCCTCATACGACGGAAAGTCTCCAGAGCTTCATGTATTGGTGCATGATTCTGGTTTAATTTAAAACGACTTCCTTTCATCATTCCTCCAATTCCAGTTTCCTTTGTATCAACCCTTAATCTACATTCCACAGACTGAAGAACAAAGCGGACAAGTCCGCTTCAAACTCCCTGAATTCCTCAATCTTTGAGGGACTTGTTACGCTTTGCGCGCCAGATGCAGTCTGCTTTAGCAGACATATTCCACATGCATCTGGTCGCATCCTCGCGGAGCGTTTTTGTGTAATAGGAACATTACGGAGTAATTTCCTATTACATAAAAAAAAGCAGGTCAGGGCACTAAGCCACAAACCTGCGTTTGATCTATATCCGCATGCGTATCAGAGTCTATATAGCAATCATACTTTTACTACTCTTATTGATCGTTTCACAAGTCTGCGCTTTGGGCGCATCTCGGTTATCAAAGGAACCTACTTATAAAATTTGAGCTTTTAACTCAATCAATAAGGTAACCAAAGTTACCATAATCGGCAGTGGACCCGGCTGTCCGTATGGCCTTAACCCTGACGGGTGGTCCA
>OLRB01000368.1_pt1 | contig 34959 bp, 33 predicted proteins | sample 1672751 | NCBI WGS metagenome assembly OLRB01 (sample SAMEA3136720, study PRJEB25190) | human gut metagenome | biome: human gut; feature: human-associated habitat; material: faeces | place: Austria | collected 2013
CGAACTTGCGGTACACAGAGTGCGGACGGCCGCAGCGCTGGCAGCGCGTGTACTCGCGGGTCGAGAACTTCTGCTTGCGATTGCACTTGACGATCATCGATGTCTTAGCCACTTATTTCCTCCTCACATACGTATATATGCGCCTCGGACAGGCGGCACGTGCTCTTCGCGCACCGCCTGTGGAACCCGGGGCTTTAAGAACCTATTTCTTGAACGGGAAGCCGAAGGCGTCGAGAAGGGCCTTGGCCTCTTCGTCGGTCTTCGCGGTGGTGACGATGGTGATGTCCATACCACGGGTGTGGTCGACGGAGTCGAAGTCAACCTCGGGGAAGATGAGCTGCTCGGTGACGCCCATCGAGAAGTTGCCACGGCCGTCGAAGGACTTGGCGGAGATGCCGCGGAAGTCGCGGATACGGGGGATGGCGACGGAGGTCAGACGATCGAAAAACTCCCACATGCGGTCGCCGCGCAGGGTGACCTTGGCGCCGATGGGCATGCCAGCGCGCAGCTTGAAGGAGGCGATGGACTTGCGGGCACGGGTGACCATGGGCTGCTGGCCGGTGATGACGCGCAGGTCGCGGACAGCGCCGTCGATAGCCTTGGAATCGGTGGCGGCCTCGCCGACACCCATGTTCACGACGATCTTCTCGAACTTGGGGATCATCATGACGTTCTCATACTGGAACTTGTCCTGCATGAGCTGCTTGACCTCGTCGTTGTACTTGGTCTTGAGACGGGGAATGTACTTCTCCTCAGCCATTTTCACTCCTTACTGGGGTTTTAAGCACGGGGTTGGCCTCGTGGGTTAGCCTCGTGCCTCCTGACGTGCGCCATGCCCGCGATGGCTGTCTTGGGCATGACGAATTGACGGCAGGAGCCGACAAAACAGTCGTTACTATACGCTTATGCGGCGACGATTGCCACCGCAACTTCATGTGTGCAGGTAAATCCATAAATCGGCGACCAACGGCGGAATGGAGATCGATATGGGCTGGCTTAGCTGGATGACAGGCGCCCGAAACGCACGTTGATTTCCAAAACCAAACGAAAGTCACATTTTCGCCTTTCTGTTTGTGACTTTCGTTTGATCTGGAGCAGGTCCGCCCGTCCAAATCAAACGAAAGTCACATTGCCAAGCTGAGCACTGCGGCAAAAGTCTGGTTCGAAGCAGATGACTTTCTAGTACACATTATTCAAGCTGATAAACATATTTGGTGTTATTCAACGATTTTCTTTATGTATTACAATATACTTCCCTTAAAGGAGGAGCAAACTATGATCCGCTTTCAAGCAATTGAGTTACGTAATTTCAAAAATGTCTCTCATGGAAAGATCGACTTTAAGGACTCCGCAAACTCATCGAGCGTCTTGGGTATCTACGGCCAAAACGGATCTGGCAAGACATCGGTCGTCGAAGCTCTCCAGTGCATTCAAAAGTTATTCTGCTGCGAACGACTCGACAAGCAATTTGCGGATTACATCGGTTCTAGGTCAGATTCCACCTCAATTGAGGTGGACATCTTCATCACTCGCGGAAACGAAACATCCCTTGGCTTTTTAGAAGGGCTGGGGAGCTCCGTCTCAGATAACGAATCCTACGTCGCCAGCTATGCGGTTGAGCTGGACGCGCCGAACGGCGAGCTTCGTGTCGCCTCTGAACGCCTTTCGATCAGATCGCGGGGAGTCCCCAAGCGCGACCTCTTCTCATACGATCTCAACGGTCCGAACCGCGCAGCCATAGCACCCGACTCCCGCTGGAGACCCATCATGGCCCTGGCCGGAAGAGAGTCTCAACTCGACCTTGCAGTCGCCTTTCGGTCTCCTGAGCATCGCTCCTCCTCGAGGGTTTTCTGTGGTCCCATGATCAGCTTGGCACTCGCCGCCAGAAACTCCTATTTAGAGAGACTGGATGCCGGCACTTTGTCTAAATCGGCGGATGAAGCCTACCGCATGACCCTCGTTCCGCTTATGGATACGGCAACTCTGCTCAATCAGTTCGCCAATCAAAAGATAGTCGTCTGCGACACCATGCGAGGTGCAGCCCTTGCATTCAACGTGATGGCCTTATCAGCACCACAACCCCGGCACGGCAATTGGCCGGAATTCGACGATTCCGAGCATAGCGGTACCCATTACCTTCGCGATATAGCCATTCCCATCGAGGGAACAACCGTCATCTCCACGGAAGTGTTTGAAGAGATCCAGTCGACCGTGAGCACTATCAACCGCGTGCTCCGCACCATCGTCCCAGGGCTCAGTATCCTGGTCGAGGGACTGAACAACGAAACCCTCGACGACGGCACGGCTGGAATCCGAGTCGAGCTGTTCTCGCTCAGAGGCGACGTGAAGGTCCCATTCCGCACGGAATCAGAGGGGATCAAAAAGATAGTATCCATGCTCGGGTGGCTCATCGACGTTTACAACGACGACAGCGCCTGCCTGGTAATCGACGAGGTCGACTCCGGCGTATTCGAGTTCCTCCTCGGAGAACTCTTGGAAGTAATTTCCAGGCGCGGCAAGGGCCAGCTCATTTTCACGGCCCATAACCTCCGCGCCCTCGAATGCCTCCCTGTTTGCTCGCTGGTCTTTACCACGACCAATCCCGATAATCGATACATCCGCTTCAAGGGAAAAGGACGCACCAACAACCTTCGAAGCCAATACATCAGAGCCTTAAACCTCGGTGGGCAAAACGAGACGGTATATGAGCCAACCGACAGCATCGAGATCGATTCCGCCTTCTTCAATGCTGCCAACGACACCGATGAGGACTTCGAGGCGCTTTTAGCGAGGATCGGGCGCAAGCATGGCTAAAACTCGACGTGTCATGTCATATTGTTTCTGGTGGAAGGACCCAGCGAAGAAACCGCACTTGTCGAGCCTTTCAAAAGGTACTTGCGCGCTGCGGGTGACCAAAGCCAGAACGTGCGCAACGAGACATTCCACTGCGACGTCACAACTGCACGCCTATTCCCCGACAACGCCGACTTCCGCGTAAAGGACAACGTAGTCGAGACCGTAACCGGCTTCATCGCCGACCGCATCGCATCTCGGCAGGAGTACAGATGGTCGGATATCGCCCAAGTCGTGCATATCGTCGACCTTGACGGAGCGTTCATTCCAAAGGAGCGCTGCCTACAAGGCGATACAGACGAATTCTACTATGGAGAAGATTTCATTTCGGCAAAGGATCCAACGGAAATCGTCGAACGCAATCGTGAGAAATCAGCCAACCTGAAGCGTTTGGCATACAAGGGCCATCTTACATACAGTCGCATCAAAGTACCTTACAAGGTCTACTTCCTTTCACGCAACTTGGAGCACGCCCTTTACGGGCTTGACGTCTCGTGCAGCGATGACGACAAACGGCGCCTGGCCATCGCATACCTAAACAAAATCGGAGACAACCCGGAGGGGATCAAGATGGCACTGCTCGATGAGAGAGTGCGCGTTCCCGGAGACTATTTCGAAAGCTGGAAAGAAGTGCAGCAAAACTGCAATTCACTCAAGCGGGGCTCCAACCTCCACCTGTTGTTTGACGCCATACAGTAGCCAGACTCCGCCCGCCTCGTCAAATGCAAGTTATATCATGGCCATCGCGCGGCAATATGAAAACCCTCGTCGGCCAAGGTGAACGTGGCACCGACGGCGAGGGGCACGCACGCCTGCGGGGCGAGTCGCGCACCGTCCACGAAGGTTCCGTTAGCGGAGTCCAGATCGGTAAGCGTGAGCGCCACGGGGTCCAACTGCGCATGGCGCCTGCTGAGCGCGCCGTTCCCGGCGATGGTGACGTCGCAAGTCTGCGAGCGACCCAATACTACGGGCGCATCCGGCAGCATGTATGTCGCCCCATCAGCCTCGCGCACAAGCACCACGACGGGCTTCGAGCTGGCGACCGGCTCCGCACCCGCGGACACTCCGTCCTCGCGGACCGCCCCTCCCCCGCCCAGCAGCGAGGTCTCTGCCACGTTTGCGAGCGGACCCGATTCGACGGTACCAGCAACCTCCGCCGCCACGCCACGCGCGACATCCTGCCGCAACGGAGCGCCCGCCATCATGGCAACGGGATTGAACGTCATCGACTTCTTCGCGACACCGGTAGCCCCGGTAGACCCCGTGCCGCCCGTATACCCCAAAGACCCCGAACCGCCGACCAAACCGCTCACCGGCGCGGCGGGCGCGCAGGAGCTCAAGCCAAAACGTTCTGCCAAAAACGCCCCGAGGTCCGCAGCAGGCAACACGCTCCTGCTCCGGGCGAAGTCAGCAACGGCTCGACGCGCCGACTCGTCTTGCGGCAGCACCATGCGAACCCCTCGGCCGCTCAGGTGCAGCAGCAGGTCCAGGGCAGAGCCGACGCCGTCCACGCACTCGAAGGGCACGAACGCAAACCGCATGGCGCCGCGCTCGTCAACATACACGCATGACGCATCAAAGCAGACGTTCCCCTGCGGTAAACCCTCGCGTACGCATAAGTCCATAACCGCGTGCAATGATTCGAGCATCGTCCGATACTGCACAAGTGAAAGCGGCCGCTTGGTAAAGACATCGAGCCTCGAGAGCCCCGCCACGCCGTAGTAGAACACCCCGGCGTCGGCGTCCTCCCGCCAAAGATGAAGCAACTCGGGAACGTCAGAGGTGGAAAGCCATGTGGCCAGTCGATAGCTCACGACATCGCGTTTGCCCGGCTTGAGCACCAGCGCATCCAAGCGCCGATTGTACTTCAGGTTGATCCCCGCCATGTGTTCGCCTATACCAAGGCAACCAGCGTGCCATCCACCAGCACGTCGTTTTCCACCAGCGCCCGTATGAGGTCGCGCGGGCTCAGCATGTCACCCGCCGCATTGGACGCCGGATCGATAATCGCAAGATCGGCCTGCGGGTTGGCCTCATACACCTCGCGCTCGCGAGAAGCCAGCAGCTCGGAAATCATGCGCGCGGCATCCTCGACCGTCATGTCGTACGGCACGCGAAACTCATAGCGCTTCCCCGTCGCCGGCAGCAGCACGCTTAAGAGCACTTTGTCTTTCATCACAACCTCCCCGCAAAGCATACTAGGGGCAGTGTATACCCTTGCTGTGAGCGAGTGCACTGGAAAATGCCGGAGCGATCGCCGAAATGGCAGCCAAATTAATGCCATCGGACAAGCCATGCAGCAAATCAAGCGTGAGATCGGTCTTCTAAGACGCGCTGCAGCTTGAAGTATGCCTCGTCTTGATAGCCGAGAAACAGCGTACGCGTAATGTCGGCGCGGTCGAGCACCACCCATTCGTCGCCCTCCATTCCCCCAGGATACGGACGGGCGCATAGGTCGAACACCGTTTCGCCGGTATCCGGCGGCACCATATACCCCAGTACGCATAGCGGATCGTCCACGCCGTCGACCTCGACGACGGAGCCGAGCGGGGGCCACGGACATACGGCGGCGCCGGTTTCTCCATCCACGTCGTCAGCGGCCTCGCGAAGCGCCGCCTCCCGTCCACCAGAACCCAAAACGGAGGCGCCTACGGCGACGGCCTCAAATGTCGGCCCGTCCCCTCCGCCGGGCGTCATGGCGCCTCGCACGCGCTTGCGCACGCTGCGCGCCTTGACCTTCTCGAAGCGCCCTTCGCACATGTTGGCGAGGCTGCCGAACAGCTGCCATGCCGGCGTCCGATACCCCACCAGGGGAACCGTCGCGATTTCCCAGCGATCGCAGTACACACAGCCCGACGTCCGCCCAGCGGGATACGGCACCGCCACGTAATCCCACAGACGCCCCGCCTGCGGGTCCCGCACCATGCAACCCGCCAAAACGAATATCCCGTCTCGGTGATCGAGGGTCACCGCCGAGCCGATCGGCAGCCAACCGGAGGCATCGGGCGCAGGGGCCTCGCACGCCGCGCGATTCATTTCAGCCGGGAGGGCGACGCTGCGATTCGACTCAACCTCACCGCTCGCGACACCAAGGCTGGCGAGCAGTAAATCGACGTAGTCGTCCTGGTATCCCACGAACAAGACAAGCTCGATGTCCGCGCGGTCGAAAAACGCCCAGCGGTCGCCCGAGAAGCCCCGCGGATGCACCTGGGCGCAGTAGTCGTACACCCGGCCATCTTGCACCCGCTGTATATAGCCCATGATGCAAAGAGGCTCCGCTGCCCCCGCGGCCAGCACGACGGACCCGATGGGAAGCCACGGTTCCGGCGCAGGGGCGGCATTCACGGGAGCGCCCCGCAGGCCGCCCGCATCCTGCAGATCGCAGCGACCCTCCTCCTGAGCACCGGTCGAAACGAATGCGGCGTCGCAAAGGTCCGCAGAGTCCCCAACAAGCACCGGGGCGCCCGAAGCCGGACCTTCGGGTACCGAAGCGGCCCCATCCAAGCCATCTGTCCCCGCACCTCCGGGCCTCCCCGCCCGAATATCCTCGAACCGAGGCTCGAACGCACGCAACACGCCCGCAAAATGCTGGGCGCGCGCATCCTCGTAGCCCACGAGCAGGACGACCTCGATATCCTTTCGGTCGAACCAGGCGAACCCATCGTCAACCCTCCCATAGGGAAGGGGCAGCCCCAGATACTCGCTGGCACGCTCGGCGCCGATTGCCATGCTGCCCGCAATCGCGATGGGGGCGTCGCAGCCCGTCACGCGCACGACCGACCCGATGGGAAGCCATCTCTCTTGCCCGCTCACGTTGCTCTCCTAGCGGTAGGAATCATCCCGATACGCCTGGTAGCTGCGCGCCACCTGCATGAACGGCACCACCGGGATCAACAGCAGAAACTCCCAGGATCCCCCCGTGAGAAAAGCGATCGCCTGGATGATCATGACTACGGCACTCGCTCCGTACGCCCATAGGGCATACAGGAAAAACAGCAGATTGGAACCGGTTTTCTTCGCAGCGAACATGAGGAGCGCCAGCCCCAAGCACAAGATGCCGTCCCCAAACGCGACCGTCATGAGAATCTGGGGAAGCCCCTCGTACCAACGGCCCGAAGCGGTCCCCTCAAGCCAGACGAGCCAAAACCCAAACGCCATGCACACGACGCCCAGCAGCAGGTTCGCCTTCACCGCCGCGCGAAAGGACTCAGAAAAGCCACCCCATGTACGCATTTTCCATCCTCATTCCCATATAGCCGCATCAAATACTTTCGGCTGTTCGCGCCCAAAACCTTTGAACCGAACACCGACAGGGCAACCGGCTTCGACCATTCTCCGAACTCACGAACCGCTTCTCGCCGAACGCTCGCGCGATACGGCGATGTTGCCAGAGACCCTATACGACCTCGCCTTACTCACTGCGTCATCGTACGACTCTCTGGCAGCGGAGAGTCTCTCATTGAGCCTGTCCAATTCACCTTGCAAGCCGTCTACGAGCGCCTGGCAGTCCGCCCGCGCTTTGACGACCTGATCAGAAGCATAGCTCCCCAGCGAACTCGCCCGCCTCTGGACGCCCTCGATCTCCGTCGCCGCGGCGAGGTCCGTCCCGAGCTTAGTCAGCTCCTCCTCCGCGGCCTCCTGGAGTCGAACTGCCTCATCGACTTTCGCCTTAACCTCCCGTGCCTTCGAGAGCTGGCCGGCGGTGTAGTCCACAGAACCCCTGAGGGACGTTATGGTTGCGCTCAGGGAGGCGGCCCTATCGTTCCACCTGCTTGCTAAATTGAAATACGTCCTGGAGCTCGTACCAACATATCTCGAGCCCGTGCCATATGTCATACCGTATTGCATCCCCATGTCTGGCCTCCATTGTTGCTGGCAAATCGGATTCCGTGCCAGAAGGTCACCCCTCGACCCCCGGGCGCCACGGCGTCGTCAGGTGCTCCGGGAACGGCGGGTTGGACATGAGGTGCGCGACCAGGTCGCCGTCGCCGAGCCAGTCGATGGAGCCGAAGGCGGACGCTTCGAAAGAAGAATCATCGTCATACCAATTCTCGGGCATTCCGATACGCTTGCAACGACGACCCGTCAGCGAGAACCCCAAACTCGGAAATAGACACGAGTCCGCAACATACATGTTGCCGCCAATTAATTTATGCATCGTAAAAGATCCAACTCGATTCAGGCAGACATCACCATCCGTTGCGTCGATCAACCTCAATGTGGTCATCGAGGAAAGCAGGTGTTTCGAGGAGCTTATCATTGAGGATGTTTCCACCAGTCGCTCGAAATTAACACCCCACCTCCCCGCAAACGCGCGCAAAACAACAGCATCACAGCCCGCAAGAGCATCGGCGAAGCCATCGCACGCGGGATCCGACTCAAGAAAGGGAATGCTTTCTGGTTTGGGCGAAGGGACGATTGCCGGAATGCGAGCCGCCGATGCAACCAAGGGCCACCACTTCTCGCGAGGCCCAGCATCAGAAAGCGTGAATGTACGCTGGAAACCATTTCCGACCGACCTGACTAGAGTAGCTCGTTCATAACCCCCCTGAAGACAAAAAGTACGCTTGTCGCGAACGTCCCCGGGAAGGGGGATGGCCCCATCTGAAATCTCCACGCCCCTCTCCCTGAGCGGCTCGAGCAGCCGCTCGAGCTCGGGGCAGGGGTTGCACGCGTCGTCCACGATGCCCGCAGGCGCGAGGCGCTCCACGGCGCGACGGCGCCACTCGTCGGGGCGCACCAGCGCCGGGCGCAGGAGCTCCATAGTGGTGGTGTTGCAGATGAACACGCAGGCGTCCACGTCACCCAAAATGGCGAAGACCTCCCGGGCGGTGAAGCTCACCTTGTCGACCGGGGTGCCCGGTGCCACCGGGATGACGCCCTCGTCGCGTCGCTTGAAGAAACCGAACATCCGTCATTTCCTCTCGTCTTTGTTCGCCTTGAGCTGCTCGCGCTTGGAAACCTCGCTGAAATAGTCGTTTGGACGCACCGAGTCGAAGCCCGAAGCGGCCATGAAGGCGCCATCCACGTCGCGCTGGAAGTCGGCCCCCTCGGGGGTGCTCTTGTACCACTCCCAGCCGAAACCCGCAGCGACACCGGCAACGGCGCCCAACGCAGCCATGGCTCCGCCTACGACGCCGCCGTGCACCACGCCCATACCCGAGGATAGGAACTCCCCGACCTTGCCCGAGGCGAAGATGACCGCGCCCTCAGTCGAGATGGCCGCGATCTTCTCCGGCCCAACTGGACCAGCCTCCTCGAAAGCGAGCAGCAGGTCAATGCCAGCAACGACCTTCCCAAGATAATTTGAATAATTTGCCAGCCTCTGACTGGATTCACGTGCCGCTCCACCGAGTTCTGTGAGTCTTTGTTTGAGATTCAGAATTGATTCTTTGTCCTTAGGAACGTTTGAAACAAATACCTCGATGCCATCTCCATCCAGCCCATACCCAAACCAATCGATGCTCCTGATCGCTGCAACGAGATCGCCACCGTTGTCCCTGAGATTAGCCTCCATGGCAGCGATAAGGCCCTTAAGCGTCCCTTCATCACTAAGTGCTTTCGACAGTGCACGGGAGCCGTCGGCCCCAAGGGCCTTAATCGCTTCCCAAGCCTGCACGAGCTCCGCCTCGTTGCCATCCAAGGCGCGTGAAAGACCCAGAAGCGCACCCGAGGCGATATCCACACCGTCCCCAATCGCCCCGGACGCTCCAAGAATCGCCCCGATTCCCGCACCGCCCGACGAGGCCTCAGCACGACACCATTCGAGCGTGGAATCCACTTGGAGGAACGAGTCTTCGTCGAACAACGGCGCAAACTCCGCCTCGAACGATTCCACACCGCCCTTGTACGCGACGTAGGCCTCGGCGGCCGAATCGGCGTACGACCCCTGTTTGGCCGCCCACGAAATCGCATAAGACAACGAGTCGGTAACGCCGCCGGGAAAATGGATCCCCACGAGGAGCCCTTCGGCCTCCTCCAGCTTGGCGACCACGTCCCGTGCGGAAGCGGACGCCGCCTCCGCAGAGCCCTCCACATTGATGTCAGCGTCCAGAACGGGATCGGTGACCCTTCCCGTACCCGCCGCCTCAAGGACGCCCTTCCTGAGTTCCATTACATCAGACAACGCGGCGCTCGCAGCGCGCATCGTCTCCAACAACGCGAATAGGGAGAGCGAAAGCAGCTTAGCCTTGACGCCAACCTCCGTGCCGGCTTCCGCGGAGGCATCGGCAAAGGAGCCCTCGGCAAGCGGCCGGAAATCGGCGAGCAGAAGGTCGGTGCGGTAGGCGATGTTGTCCGCGGCGGAAGAGGCATCCTCCAGGAAACCGACCGCGTCCTCGAAAGAGCCTATGGACACTCTGAACACGGGTTACCTCCTTACGTTCGACATCGCGTTGCCGGCGTACGGGGCGTCCTCTTGCAGCTGCAGGACCTGGGCCCGTTCCCTATCAGCCTCCTCCAACGTCTGAACGCCCGCCTGGACCGCCCTGCAATACCCCCGAGCCTCACCTTGCACCAGGAGCGCCGTCGCGATGGCATGGGTAAGCACACCGGACGCCTTTGACGCCGTCTCTCCTTCCCACGAGTCGGACAACCTGCCCCTCATGGCCTCGAGGCTCCCGACGACCCCCTCTATGGAATCCATCTCGGACTCGAGGCACTGCTTCGCAACGAGCATTTGGTCCGACTCGACCCTGATGGTTCCGCTCATCGCCCCTCATCTCCATCACAGCGCTCGGGCTCCAGAAGCCGCACCAGCTCGGCAGAGCCGTTGACCACGACGAAGCCCTCCGACGGCTTCCGCACCGCGCGGTACTGTGCCTCGGCGCGGGCGGTACGCAGCAACGTCTGATCGCCCATTCCCGAGCCGATCCACAGGCCGCTTCCATATGCCGAGATGACTTTGAACCACTCGTCGTACACCGACTTGATGCGCCAGAGCTCCGTTGCGACAACAAGCGAGGTGACACCCGCATAGCGCTCTTGGGAAATCCAATCCTTGAGCATTTGCGCCTCGGCGGCGGGCTTTTCGTCAGAAGAAGAAATCGAAAAGGAAGTACACAGCCGCGCAGAGTAGAAGAATGCCCACGACCTCCCCCCACGCAGGCATCCCCCTTTGCGCGGCGGCAGACATCAGCAACGGAGATTCGTCCCCGGGTTCAATCCGACGCGCGACGAGAAGATGGGTCAGGATGGCGGAGCACAGAGGGAGCCCCATCAGCAGGAATGCGTACGCACCGAACTCCCCACCGAACTCCATAGAGGTGACCGCGAAAAGCACCAGTGGCGGCACCAAAGACAGGAAAGAAATCACCAGAAGCCACCGCATGCCCCTCTTCCCCCGAATCCTGAGATAGAAAAGCACCCCGGCAGACTGGACGAGGAACGACGTTCCGACAGCAACGATCGAAAGGTCGCGAGAATCCACGACGCCGATTTTCGCGGTACAGTAGGCCAAAAACGCGCCAAGGCCAACCGCGAGCGCCCCCGAAGCAATCAAAAAGAAGGGGAGCGCCCTCGCTGTACGCTCAGCAGTCCAAGGTTTCATGTCCTTACCTCCAATATCACCAGCAGGAAGATGCCGCATGCCAACTCAAACAAGATGGGCAACGCTGCATCCATATCGTAGAATGCTGCAATCACGGACGTGTTCTCACGCCCGCCTTGGGGTCGACGGGCTTTTGGGTGGAGTACATGGCCCCCTCCGCGACGTCGGACTCCCCAGCGGCACCTGGCACAGCGCCGATACCGATGCCTGCAGTATCAGGCGGGACGTCCGCTCCGACAGTCGGCACCCCGCCATCTGCCCCGGGGAAACTCGACTTAGGGACATCCGATGGCGAAGAGGCGTCCGCCGAGGGCACACCATTTGTGCTCAACTTGTCGCTGATGCCCGAAGACAGACCGCTAAGGGTGTCCCGTCCGGAGTCCTTGAGGGCCGCGGTTGTCTTCTCCCCGAAGCCCATGCCGTCGATTGCCTGGTCCCCCACCAGGGCAAACGCCCCATCGGCAAGGACGTCATGTCCAGCACCCTTCACAAGATCCTTCGCAAAGTCCTTTGTAAACACAGGAACCATCTGCGATAGAGAAGAGCCTGCCGACTTCGCCGCCCCAAGAGCAGACCAGGCGGAGGGCCCGAGCGCCGCGAATACACTCGCAACTCCGTAACCCTTGTCGTACAGCTCTTGATTCCCTAGGAAGATGGTGTCCCGAATGGGATTCCACGCCGCAGCACCAAGATCACCGCTTGCACCATGCCAGGCATCCTGAGCGCCTTCGATAATCTGAACCGTACCAAATGCCATCAATGGAGCCACGAACGGAACCGCCGCGGTCCCGGTAAACACAATCGCAAGCCCCCCAACAATAAGAGAGCCGAAGCCAGTGATTATGTCGGCGCGCCCATCATCTATAAGATCTTGCGAGGCCTCCTCGAAACGATGCTGTTCGCGGTTCGCAGCGGCGGTGTAGGCCGCCTTGGCCGACTCGAACCTCGCCGCCGAAAAGACGCGCGACGTCTCGGTGGCCGCCGCCAGGCCACCAGTCCACGGCTGGGCATGTGCGGAGCCCGGCTCGTAGGATGCAAATGAGCCGACCGTGCCAGCGTAACCAATCGCGATGGCAAGGGCAGAGACAAGCCCGTCGAGACCGGTCAAAGAGCCCACATAGAAATCCTCTACACCCTCGACGGCGTCGCGATGGGCGCGGGGCAGGCAGGCGAGGTCGGAGACCTGCTCGATGAGGGCCGCATCGCTCGGGACGGAAAGGTCGATGATGTCGCGGATGTCCTCCAGCACCTGCGCCAGCGAGGCGGACCTCCCCGCCACGTCGGCGGGCAGAGGGCCGAAGTCGGTCTCGGCCCTGGTGAGCGCGCCGTACTCGAACCGCGCGTCGCATGCCGAGTCCACACCGTCGAGCGCTGCCACGTACTCGCCGTAGCGGGCGTAGAGCTCGCGCATTGCCGCGTCGAACCCCCTGAGTATGGGGGCGTGCACCTCATTCCAGTAAGCACGCGAGGAGTCGGCGGCCGCACCGGTGAAGTCGTCGACTTCCCCGAGAGCCGAGGCCGCAGCGGCAACGTCCTCGAGATTCCGCTGCATGCCGACCGCGAACGCCTTGACCCAAGCGGCAAGGGCGTCGGCATCCTCTTTCCGAACATCAAAACCCATGGCTTTCACCCCCTGGGGCCACCAGCGAAATCAGGAACAACGGAAGCGTTGGACGCATCGGGTAGATAATTATCAGAATTATCTGAGCGCACATGGGGGCCCCCGCCGAACACAAGCATCAACAAGGCAAGAAAAACCGCAGCGCCAAGATAGATAAGCACTATCTGCTTCCAGGACATTTTTGCCATTTTGTCCGAGCCGGGCATGAGCGGAGCGCTATTGCCGCATTCCAAGCGACGCGCCACAAGCATATAGACAGAAACAGCGGAAATCAAAGGGGCAACGAACAGCAATGGAGCCAGCGAGCCAAGCGTTCCATCCGAAGCGGCAATAGATGCACCGGCGAATGCAAGGGAGACGGAGCAGCCGATCATGAGTCCAAAACGCCCCCTCCTCCCTCGCAACTTTAAGTAAGTTGCCATGGCGAGCGCTTGAATGAAGAAGGGCACACCGTGCAGAACAAATGTAAATTCTCGGGGTCCGATCCCGTTCCCATGCGAAACGGCCACACCGACAATGATGCCAGTCCCGCTCATCAATGCCCCATATGCCAGCAACAAAGCCAGCAATGCGCGGGCGGACTGCTCGGCTGTCCAGAGTTTCATTATCTTGCCTCCGATATCATCGTGGGGGATTTCAAATGTCGACATTGATTTGCCCTGATTATGACCATGTACCGAGCCGACTGCTCTGAAGTCCACAGCTTCATTGTTTGGCCTCCCTTGAGTATGGGGGCGTGTACCTCATTCCAGTAAGCACACGAGGAGTCGGCGGCGACGCCCGCAAAGCCGTCGAGGACACCGAGGGATGAGCCTGCGGCGGCGACGCCCTCTAAATCCTCAATCATGTGACCAACGAATGCGTTGACCCAAGACGCAAGGGCATCGGCATCAGATTTACGTACGTCAAAATCCATGAAAGTTACTCCTTAGGCTCCCTAATAAAGCTGGGAGACTCGTAATTAACCGGCGGGTGCGAAGCAGCATCCGACCCCCGATTGGCATGGGAACCCGTCTCCCCTTCTCCAAAGACGGCACTCACCGCGAACGCCAGCATCAGGCAAACCAGAAAGATGACAAGCGCCTCCTTCCATGTTGTGCTGGCCATGTGCTCCGCCCCGGGCATCAGCGGGGAGTCGTCCCCGCGCTCAATGCGGCGCACGGCAAGGACGTGGGCAAGGGGCGCCGTCGCAACCGGCATCGGAGCGACGAGCCACACCAGCGCGCCGAAGGCGTCCCGCGAGACCAAGCCCGCGGCAACGGCGACGATCACCGAAGCGACGCAGCATGCCCGGAGGACGCGTACGCCCCTGCGCCCGCGCAGCCTGAGGTAGGCCCCCAGGTCTGCCGCCTAGACCAGGAACATCGAGTTGATGGTGGCATAGGCAGCGCCGATCGTGGCGTACTTTTCGTCCCCCAAGGACGCCGTGCAGATGAGCACGCCAAATCCGTTCATAAGTACTCCGAGAAGAGCAAGCCCGATGACCATGTACCGAGCCGTCTGCTCTGAAGTCCACAACTTCATCGTTTCGCCTCCAACGCCTCGACCAGCGTCCGGGCGCTCTTCTCGTCCGCCTCCCCCATGACCGTCGCGATGCGACGGTACGCCTGGACATCTGAGGAGAGCGCCCTCTGATAACTCGCAAGCAGTCCCTGCAGCCGCCCGATCTGCCCCACGAACGCCTCCTGCGCCGGCGATGATCCCTTGAGCTCGGGCAATGTCGCGCCTCCACTCGCCAGTCGCCCTGCATTCCTCTCGAGTAGACCGACGGCCATGTCATATCGCAGGCCGTTTAACGATATTTCCTGGGACATGAATTCGCCTTCTTCCTAAGCTCGGGCAACCCTTTACGCCAATTGGCAACAAGCAACTCGTTATTGAGAATCCGAAGCGTCTCGTTTGCCACTGCAAGTCCAGTTTGCTCCTCGGTCAACTGATTACTCAGGCTGGCTATCTTGGCGTCAATCGCCAGATAAATATCGTTGATCGCGTTGCGGTAGGTCTTGCCCGTCTCAACGGCATCGCTCTTAAGTTCCTCCCAGTCCTCCCTCAGGTTGCCCTGCCACGCAATCCCAACGTCGTAGGCGGCCATGTTGTCGACCATCGTGCAGGTGTCCTGATAGATGCCATCCACGCTGTCGCGTGCAGTTTCAAGCCGCTCGATTCGCCCGCTCAGGCTCGTTATGCGGGCATTGATCCCGTCAATCACGCCCTTCTGGTTCGCAATCGATCGCCTAATTGCCCCCGTGCTCCGATTCCCCATCTTGCGGCACCTCCTCACCCGTCAGCGCGGGATCAAAAGGCGCCGGATCGCCCTTTTTGATTGACACCTTGCTCAAATTCTCCTTGAGCGTCTCGAGGATGAGTTCGTTCTCCTCATTCTCATAACCCTCGAAGACGACCTTCTGAATCGCATCATGATTGAAATACGCCAGCTGGTCGCCCAGCAAGCCCTCGGGGTAAAGGCAGGCGCCGTAATCGTAGTAGCGTGCCACCTCATTCTGCGGGACTGCAATCGCACGGGAAATAACCATGAGCTTCTTCGTACTGCCCTTAACGATGACGACAGACCCAAGGGGCAAAAACTCCGGTGCGTTCATGTTCAGTTCCTTTCATTCAGCTGGATCAGCTTGACGCTGCTTATTCGGCCGCATTCGACCATGTAACCACGATCGCCCTTTACCTCGGGATCGACGCGCTGCCCCATTGCATAACTGACTTGCACTGCCGACTGTCCGGCGTCCAAGCCCTCTCCAACCCAGAGTGCATCCTTGGGGCCGATCTGCGCCTTGAACCACGGCTCCTGCGAATAAGTCGCATCAACCGCAGCATCGAACAGCAGGACATTCAATCTGCCGCCTGGTGTGAGAGCCTGCAGCTTCTCGCGGATCGTCCTCGTTTTGAGCGGGTCGCTTCTTGTGAGGAGCGCGGCGATGCCAGAGATGACCAGGAGTGTCTCCCCAGTCGCCTTGTCAAGGCCGTCAAACAAAGCGCTCATCTTCTCAAGCATCGTCTCCGCATTCCAAAGTTCGCACGTCGCGCTTTTGCGCATGGATGCGAGGCTTCCGGAAAAGTCGGCGAGAATGACCCGATGAGCACCCTTGCCCACGCAGAAATCAACGGCGGCGGAGAGGAATGCGAGGCCGTCTTTCGCCTTTGCGTACAGAACGCGTTCCATTGCGCGCTCCGCATAATCGAACATGCATAGATCGAGGCTGTCCTCATGCATGCCAATGGGCACGATCAGCCTCTCTTGCCCGCGTTCGAACAACGCAGACGTCACACGATCGGGGAGCACTGGGATTGGAGGAGCAAAAGCCCCGCGCGAATTTGCCCCAATGCCCTCAATGGCCGCCCGGATTGTTCTGTACGAATCCTCATCGGCTCGTGAAGCAACGCTCGCAGATTGAAACGTGTAGACGCCATCGCCGCGCCTGATAAGGCCGCGACCCAAACCATCGGGCAGAGCCACGCCACGCAAGGAACCTAAAAGATTCATGTAATCGCCCTCACTCGCAAGCGAGAACACCAGAGAGCTTTTTACACAAGCACGCAGTCTCATGCGAATATCCTGTACAGTCGTTGCGCACAGGATTGCATGGATGCCCACCGAGGCGCCTTCTCGCAACAGCTTGACTAACTGCGGCTCTTGTTTTTCGTACAGCTCGTTGAATATCGCCATGCCGTTGATCACTAACAGAACCCTCGGACAAACGTTTCCTTGGGCGACATAACGCGTATATGATCCGCCCACCGACGTGAGAACGCGGCGGCGGCGATCCAATTCCTGCGAAAGAAAACGGAAAAGCCGCCTTACACGCTCCTCATCGCTGGCAATCACAACATCGCCAACTTGGGGAGCCTCTCTGAATGCCGTGAGCATGCCTCCGCCAAAATCCAGCGCATACACATTGAGCTCAGATGCAACGTAGCGCTCGCACGCATTCATGAGCATCGACGCCGCAACTTCCTCAATGCCCGAATTGGCATCGCCATACAGCGCGATGTTGCCATCGTTCTGGAGCGAAGCCAGTAGCGGGAGCTTCGTCTGGTTCGCCGGGTCATCGAGTTCGCCTACGAGAAGCGACAGATCGCGCTTCCGTTCATCGGTAGGAAGCGTACCGTAGCGCTCGTAGAGCTCGTGCAGTGCAACGTAGTCCGACAGCGGCTCAAGCCACAGTTGGTTGGCAGCAAGCCCCTTCCTTGCGGCGGTATCCTGGATTATCCCCAGCGCGGCGTTTATCTCGGATACACCGCTTTGCGCGCCACCCCTCGCCGGGCGAATGGCTGCCGCGGTCGCGCCGGCGTTGTCGATGAGCTCAACGGCGTCATCGTGCTTGGGTTCGAACCGCTCGGCCGGGGCGTACGGGACGCCCGCATAGGCCGCCTGCCCGCCGGTGAAGTACTCGTTGAATCCCACGAGCAGGTAGAATCGGCCCGGCTCGCGGATCTCGGCGGCGTCCGCGCGGCCGATCATCTCCTTGGAATCGCCCGCGTCGGCCACCTTGAGGCAGACCTTGAAGCGCATGTTGGAGCGGATCTGGTCGTTCACCACGCCGGAGGGCTTCTGCGTCGCCAGGATGAGGTGCACGCCCAGCGATCGGCCGATGCGCGCGGCGCTCATGAGCTCGTCCATGAACTCTGGTTCCTGCTGCTTGAGCTCTGCAAACTCGTCGGCGACGATAAACAGGTGCGGGATGGGGTCTCCCAGCACGCCGCGCAGGTAGTACGAGATGTACTTGTAGATGTCCATGGTGGCTTCACCCGTGACCTCGCGCGCGCGGTTGAAGGCGTCCTGCCTGCGCTTGAGCTCGCTCTTGATGGACACGAGGCTGCGCGAGATGGCGGCGCCATCGAGGTTGGTGATGGTGCCCGCCAGGTGCGGCAGGCGGAAACGCTCGTTGTCGAAGGCGCCGGCGAGTCCGCCGCCCTTGTAGTCGATGAGCACGAAGGCCACCTGGTCGGGCGGGTAGCACACCGCCAGGCTCAGCACGTAGGTGATGATGAACTCGCTCTTGCCCGAGCCCGTGGTGCCCGCGATGAGCCCATGCGGTCCGTGGACCTTCTCGTGCAGGTTGAGCACGGCGGGCTCCCCCTGGGCGTCCACGCCCACCGGCGCCTGCAGCGTTCGGGAGGCGTCGGCGCCGGCCCAGCGGGAGGCGATATTCAACTGCGAAACATTACCTGCCTCGAACATCTCCAAGAAGCCGAGGGACGAGGGCAGGGCCGTGCGCTGCCCGGGCACGTCCAGGCGCACGCGGGCCATGCACCGCGCGAAGGCGTCGGCGTGCTCCGGCGAGACCTCGATGTCCGGGGCGAACGGCAGCATGGTGCCGGACACATCGGCGCGGTCGAACATGCACGCGCCGGCCGGCGCCTCACTTGAGGCGGCACCGGCCGCGATCGTGCCCGTCAGGTCGATGACGTAGGCGCACTCGCGCGGCAGGTCCTTGAGCTCCCCGCCCATGAACACGAGGGAGATACCGCGATACCCGCGCAGGCGCGCCAGCCGCGCGATCGTCTCCGACGGGTCGGTCAGGGCCTTGTTCGCGCAAAGCACCACATAGCGCGGGCCCGCGTCGATCGCCTCCTCGCCGCGTTGGGAGGCTCTCCGCTCGAGCTCGCGCTCCAGGTGCATGGTGAGCCCCATGAGCTCCTCCGACGTGGTCGCCAGGAAACGCCCCCGGCCGGCGTCATCAAACAAATGGGGAAGCGTGCGCATGCAGCCCCACTCGGCCTCCTCCGCCTCGTCCGCAACCAACATGAGCTTCACGTCCTGATAGCTCATGAGCGCGCACAACTGGACCACGAGGCCGCGGGCGAACGCCCATGCCTCCGCCCGTGGTCCCACAATACCTGCGACGTAGTGTTCGGCGGGGTTGAACGCCAGCGGAACCCCGACGAGTTGAGGCGGGCGGTGCGACACTTCGATCACCTTCGCCAGCAAGCGATCCCTATCGACCGCGAACTGCTCGGCGGGCCAACGGATGTCCGCCTCAAGAGGAAGACTGCCCGTTCCCACGCGCAGGTCCATGAAGTCGCTGTGCGCACTCGTACGATTCATCAAGTCCGGGGAGAGCGCGGCGGCCTTGTCCAATAACGCCGGAACGGTCACTCGATTCTCCGCCAACACAGCCGCCTGCGCAGCGCACTCCTGCTGTAACGTGTGCTCGATGGCGTTCAGGTAGTCCGTATAGGTGCTCTCGCGGCGGGCCTCTTCGCGCTCGTCGCGCTTGCGCTCGTAGCGCTTTGATATGAGTGGCCAGATGAGCATGCCGGCAATCATGGAAACGGACATAGCGAGCATGGGCAGCGTGGTCATGACATCGGCGCCGCCCGCCAAGCGCGAAACCGTGCTGGCAACCATAAACACGGAAGTCAGACCCATGATGAATGAAGGGCCGAGTTTCATGATGGCCGGTGCCTCGTCGCGCTTCTTGCCCTGTGGCGGGCCATCGACGGTAAAGGCGCGCTTATGCACCGAGTGCATAAGGCGAGGAGCCGGGTAGAACAGGCGCTCCTCACCCGTCGGCTCCACCGGATCGGGGCTCCCCTCTTTGAGCCTAGCGTGCTCAATCACCGCTGCACCGGGGATGGACGCCTCCAACGGAACACTCAAAGCGCAGTTGGCCACCATATAGCGATGGCCGATCATGCAGGTGAACGCAGCGATTTGCACCACGTCCCCAACTGCCAGACGGCGCGGCGATTTCGCCGGCAACGGGTGACCGTTCACAAGTGTGCCGTTGGTGGAACCCAAGTCCTCCAACGTAAAGGTATCGCCGCGCAGCGTAAGACGCGCATGTCCGCCCGAAACCTCGGGCGCGTCGTAGCGAACGCCCGCATCCGGGGAGCGCCCGATCACGCAGGAGAAGTCTTCCACGAAGCCAACGGCTCGAAAACACTTCGCCTCGCGGTTCAGCGGTTTCGTTTGCTGCTCAGCCATATCTCGATTCCCTATCTACCGAAAGGGCGGCCGCCGCCACATGCAAGGGACGGCGGCCGCTCCAATGCCGCTATTTACCCGCGAAACGCGCTCGCGATGTTGGCGTCCGTCTCCTCGAGAGCCTGGGCCGTGGAGTCGAGGCTCTGGGCGATCTCGGTGATGAGCTCCTGAGCGCGGACGAAGCCGGGACGCAACTCCTGGAAGCGGGAGGCGTAGGCGTTGGAGGCCTCTCCCTCCCACTCGCTCTGCAGGGCGGACAGCAGACTGTCCATGCGGCTGATCACGTTGCCCACGTTATCGGCCTCGACACGGTACTCGCCGGCGCGAGAACGCATCTGATCCGGAGTGATTCTAATCTGACCTGCCATAAGAGAATCCTTTCTCTCATGCGCCACCCACATTGAGCGACGCGTTTAACCACCATGTATGCGCCTAACCGTTCAATCGCTCGCGCAGCTCGCGCGTGCGCTTGGCATGGCGCCAGACCGCCCATACCCCAACCGTCACGGCGGCGCCGGTGAAGACGCCTCCGCCGACGGCAGTGAACAACAGACGCGGAGTGTTGAGGATGAAGGTAAGCCAATCGCCGGTAACGACTACGTCGTCATAGCACGCAACGGTCTTATTGCCCGCGCGGTCGATTGCCGTGAGCTCGTATGAGTGCGGCTTGCCATCAGCGGACATGCGGAACTCGGGAGCTTGGGCAGAAACGTCTGCGCCCTTCCACTCCTGCACCGGCTTGCCATCGACCGAGAGGCTCGCCTCAAGGAGCTCGATGTTGTCATGGACATCCACCGGAACGTGCTTTTGGGGATCGAGGTAGACGCCATGCGAGCCAACGCCCGAAAGCGCGGCGAAGGGCGCCGTGCCGTCAACGGCAAACCCGACCCCGAACGTGCCCTCGCGGTCGGAGTCCTTGCCGTCCATCGTGTTCTGCGACAAGTTGCCGGCGAGGTCGTGCGATGTGAGCAAAATGCGGTAGTACCCGTCCTCGGCGAACAGCTCCCTGGGGAAGCGGTACGTCGTGACGCTCCAAGCGCCGTCTGTACCGGAAATCGCCTCGTAATCCTCACCGGCCTTCAGGAGTTGCGTACGCGAGTCGTGAACAACCTCGGCGTGCGCCTGAGCCATGTCGAGTCCGCTCACGTTTACCTCGGCGATCTCAACGAGTCGAGCCGCATCGAGAAACTTGCCCGCAACGTCGCTCTCCGCATTGGGGAAACAGTACGTGGACCCGAAGCGGTTGACCGAGAACGTCACGGACTGCTCCGCGGTGTTGCCCGCCAGGTCATCAACAGCGGCGGTGAGCGTGTAGACGTCGTCGTTTTCCAGCTCGTGCTCGAAGTCGGCGAAATCAACCTTCTTGCCGCCCGCGTTCTCCGTCTCAGTCGCGGGCATGAACACATCCCCGCGTGCCGCACCCGTTATTTCGTAGGTGGCGAACATCGGGTCGAAATTGACGTCACTGTACGAGATTGTGGGCATAACCGCATCCGCATACGCAGCATGCTGGCTGATACCGCCAATGGAGAGAGATGGAGCCGTGAGGTCGATTACGAACTCGGGCTCCTCGTAGGGCTCCGCGACGTTGCCCGCAAGGTCAGTGACGGCAACGCTCATGCCGTAATGGAGCTCGCGTGCAAACGAAACCGAAGTTGCCCATTCCGCGCGCGGGTCCGCCGCCCACCAAGCCGCAACAGCCGGGGCAGCCGTCGGGGCATTGCCGGCGTCGCGCGCCCAAGGTGCCACCTGGGCGAGCGCGGGATCGAAATTCCTATCCATCACGGTAACGGTAGCGGTGCGCGGCGCCTTGAAGTACATGCCGTTGGCAACCTCATTGTTGTCGAACTGGACCAGGACAGTCGGAGCGGTCGTGTCGACGATGAAGTCATCCCGGTCAACGCGACCCTCCTTGCCCGTAGGGTCGGTCATCGATGCGGACAGCGACCAATCGGCATCGGAATCGCACGATACCCGTCCGACCCAAGTCACCCCATCACCCGAAGGGTTCTCGAACTCGTTTGCGGCAATCGACGAGCCGTGGCCGTTGCGCTCAACCGTGGCGATGGCACGGCGCTCGTCATATTGCCGGATAAGATCGAAGTTCGACTCGACCACCGTGATGGTCGCGGTACGAAAGGCCTTGTAGTACTTTCCGTTCGAGACGTCATTGTTGTCGTATGCAACGGATACCTGCGGCGATTCTGTATCGACACAAATTCCCAGCGATTCCTCGGGTAGTTCCGACCCCACACGCCCTGCGAACGAGCCGGAATCTGCGGGGTTGCCCGCCGCATCCTCGATACCCACATGCGTCCCGTCGAAGAGGAGGCGGCTGCCGTCCTGATCGAGCGTAAAGGCCAGCGTTCCCAGGTTCTTGATGGTGCCAGGCGTAAACGTCAGATCGGAATCGGCGGTTCCCGCCGCCGTCAAGGAGCCCGAACCCCCATTAACGCCCGAAAGGTTGTCGCTTACACCCAAAGTGACCTGAAGGGGCGCGTCGGCAAAAATCCAGCCCCATTCGAACGGACCCTCCGTGGAGAGCGACAGCTTGCCAAAAGACGGGCCCGTGTAGTCGACACCGAACTCCAGGGGCTCCGCAACACATGGAATGCCCGCAACCGATCGATACGCAAGGCGCATGCGGTACTCGCCCTCTTGGGGCTTTGTTTGCGGCGCAACCCCGACCTCGGGCAGCTCATAGACGGCAACCCATGTATGCGTACCCGGAATCCGGGCAAAATCGGCGAACGTGATCGGGTCAAGCGAAGCCGAGGCCGCCTCGCCCGGTTTCTGGAGCAAGACGGTGGACGTCAGCACGGAATCTCCTGCGGCGGCGCGACGGGCTTCGAACCAACGATCCTCGATATATGCCGAGACCTTCACGTTTCCGCGGTGGTAATGCGGATCTTTAGACAGCGGGGTCCCATCGGCATCCGCCACCGCCAATCGAACCTCGGGCATGGTAGCATCGGAGTCTACGAGAACCCCGTCAAATCCCCAGGGCTTTGCACCATCGACGCCCAAGGCGACGCGCCGCCCATTACCGGCGGCATCCGGCACCGTGAGCTCGATATCGCGCAGACGGTATACGCCCTCTTCGTTTAGAGGAACGGTCAGCCAACCCTGTTCGTCCACCTCGGGCTTCACAGTAAGCATTGGGGTGGCCCATCCGTTCAGGTCGATGAGCCGTTTTAGGAGGACCGTAAGCGACGCCTCATCAACACCCGCGGTACCCGCCTCGTTCATTTCATCAACCTGGGGATCGCCGTCGCCCTCAAATCGCGGCTGCAGATCCCGTACTCTTACATGAAGGTCACGCGTTCCACCGAGCACAAGCCGACCGATACCATCGATGTCGGCAACGTCATCCTGCACGTCGGGCGACGGATCGAGATATGCATCGGTTATGACCGGGGCGGTTGTATCGACCATGAAGTCCCGCACCTTTGGAAGCGCAGCGTAAGCGCCCCTGAACTTGATGCGGTACACGCCATCCGACACGCCACCATCCGGATCGGCGGGAAGATCAAGCTCCGCTTCCCAGCGGTCCTTATTCTTGTTGAAGGTAAATTCCGGCTGATTATTATAACCAGCTAACTCTTGCTTCCCCTTCCATGATTCACAACTTGCCGAAACGGCGCTCCTGAACGCCAGGGTGTGGCGGAACAGTTCGAAACGCCAGCCCTTGCCCCACAGCGTCACCGTCACGGTGTCATTGTGGTAGTAGCGATCGGCTCCCGAGAGGCCGTCTGAGTTCACCTCGATATCGAAGGTATCCTTAGCCGCAGCATTGGGATCATCGACCGAGACCCTATCGAAACCCGACGTGCCGAAAAACGCATCAATGGATATCGGGTCGCTCTTATTGCCCGCCCGATCGTCGACCGTTACCTTTAACTCGCTCAGCAGGTACGTTCCCTCATTTTTAAGAGGCACTTCGACGACGCCATCGTCACTTATCTTCAAGCTGTCTTGAGTGTAGATTTCCTTTTTGCCCTTATCAGAGGCATCGAGGTCGTCATGGCAAACGACGGTGATCTCAAACTCGACCACGCCAGAAGCCTCGATGCCCTCCTTGCTGGGCACATCCACAAGCCGAAGGGAAAGCGTGCGCTCGCCGCCAAACAGAACACCGAAGCTAGATTGCCCATCCTGGCCGGGCATTTGCGCAACTTCGCTATCGGGCTCATAGCCGCCCTTTATCGAGGCGCCGGCGAGCTTAGGCGCCGTACGGTCAATCACCACCACACCACTTGCCGTTGAAACGAGGGCAGCCGGTTTCCCAGATTCCGAGGCAAGCGACGCACCCGTATAGGTGAAATCCACCTCATGGCGCCCTTCTTCGGTCAGCTTGGCCAACTCACCCGTTTCGTAAGCGCCATCGCCTTTGCTCGTGAAAGAATCAGCGGGCAACTCTGTTTTGGCTTCACCGATCGCATACTCCGGTTTATGCGAATCAAACCAATTGGAGTTATTCAGTTGGTCAAACAGGGAATCGATGAGACCCAGCTTTACCGGAACCTCATTTGCCTTCGTATATTGAATCCCGCTCGCTTGCGCACGGACACCATCAAACAACACGTATGTTTGGGGAGCGGTATTTTCATCTTGCGGATCAACGAAAAGCAGGCGCTCGATACCCTCGTCCTTAAACACCGCGAGTTCGCTCAGCGGACTCGACTCAATCGACTGCTCATCGCCATTTTCATCCGTATGCGTCGCGACAATCTTGACCTTGGCTAGTTCGAGCTCCGCTGTTTTGCATTCTTTGGAATCAAGGGGGAACACGAACATGCCCTCAGACGACCCCTCGTCTTCCAAAGGATCGATTTCAATGTCATCGACATGAAGCCTCACCTTGACATCGTTGACGCCCTCTGACGCCTCGACAACGCACGAAACGGTAAGGCCTGGATCGATGACGGCCAATTTCTTCTCTGCAACCCATACACCGGCAATGTCGAGAGGCTTGCCATCCACACCCAAAACCTGCATCTCCGCAATCTCAACCGCCTCGGCAGGCTGACCCTCCCCGACAGAGAGCATCTTCTTCGAAGTTTTGCCCGCAACACGCTGCACCGATTCGGGGGACACGGCGGTATTGGCCCATACCGTAGGAACGGACAGGCAGGCAAGAAGGCCGCATACAACGGCGACAGACGCGCGGAACGAACGCATGGTTACGCCTCCTTGCCCGACAGGAGCGTCGTCTCGGATTCCGAAGCAGCAACGCTCGGAGCCCCAGTACCGAGCAGAGTGGTCTCGGACTCGGAACCGTCCGCAGGAGCCGCGCACGGGGCATCTTGCGCCAGGAGCGTGGTCTCCGACTCAGCCGCAATCGAAAAGGAAGCACTCGGCACCCCCGACGAAAGCAGCGTCGTCCCAGCCTCGCTGTTGGGCGCGCCACCCGAAGACGCGACGGCATCAAGCAGTGTGGTTCCCGCTTCGGACTCGAGAGCCCGCTCGCCTTGCAGAGTCGCATCACTCGCCACAGACAGTGTCGAACTGGCCACGAAGGACTTGTGGGCGCGGGAATTCACCTCGCGCAGCCTAAGGCTTCCGCTCTGCACGTCCCCGCGACCCCCTTGTTGAACCGCCAGCGCCGGAACGGAGCTGCGTCCCTCGCGCATGGCGTCGATGGCGCGTTGGGCGGCACGACCCGTCAATTCATCGTGGACGCTGCGCACATGGTGCGTGACACCGTATGCAGCGGCGACAATCGCGAGCACAGCAGAGAGCCCAAATCCAATAACGGCGATTACGCCAAACGCTTCCGGTGCCATTTACGCCTCCACATCCACATAGGCGTCAGCCACAGCCTGGCGCGCACTGTTCACCAGATTGAACGCCCGTTCTTTCTCGGCATCGAGCACATCGGTTGTGGGATGCACATCCGCCACGAGCGCCTGGGCCTTATCGACAAGCGCCAGCAGCTCCTTTTGGGAAATGCCATCCGCGCGCAGCTTACGCGGATAGGTAAACGCCGCGTCGAGCGCCAAATTGGCGGTCTCCAAACGCACCACGTCGTTTTCCTGGCCGGAAAGCTCGTCCAGCAGATACAAGACCCGATCGAAATACGGCCGATAAAGCCCCACGTCGGACCCCTCGTTGATGAGAGGCACGATGGTGGTCTCAAATTCCGCAATACCGGCATATGCCTGCGCGAGCTCATGCTGCTCGAAGTCTTTGTCCGCGGCGGCATCGTTCATCCATTGCGCGGCGGCCCGGATGCGCTCCGACCTCGTGCCCTTGGTAGCGGCGTCGCCCGCGGCGTAGTTGTACCAGTAGAGCTTTCCGATGTCGAAGGCCATGCGGGCATAATCCTCATTGGCGCGCAGCTCCCCCAAGCTGGGCAAGATCACCGCGCGAAGCCGCTGCTCTTCGTCAATTGAGAAAACTTGGTCGGAGCGATACACGCCGGCAAGGCCCTCGTACGGCTCGGTTGAGCCGGGCATGATTCGGCCGCCTTCACATAGGCGCTGCGCGCCTCTTCTTCGCTTGAAGTTTGGCGGGCAATCTGCATCCAATACCCGAAATCGGAGTTGAGCGCGACGTTATACCCAATGAGGCCACCCGCGCCCACCGCCAGGCTCACGACAGACGCCGCTACCAGACCCACGAAGCGCTTCCAAACGCGCTCGAGCTCCGCGCGCTGGCCCGCATCCTCTTCGCGATAATGACTCAGAGCATACGCGAGCTCCGCGCAATCCTGATATCTATCGACCGGGTCGGGCTGCGTCGCCTTGGCGATCACGCGCTCTAGGGCCGGCGAGAGCGAGGCATCAACTTGGCGCAAGGGCAAGATCTGATACGGGGGCTCCGCGGGATTCTTGCCCGTGAGCATGGTGTACATGGTGGCGCCAAGCGCGTACACATCAGTGCGGGCGTCCGTTTGACCGCCTCCTCCGTACTGCTCGGGAGGTGCGTAGCCGCGCGTCCCGAGTTGCACGGTATCGCCCATAGCGGCAGTTACGGACCCTCCGTCATCACGATATTCGCGCGCGATGCCGAAATCGATGATTTGCACGAGGCCGTTCGGTTTGAGCATGACGTTGGAGGGCTTCATGTCGCGGTAGATAACCGGCGGCGTACGGCGGTGCAGGTACTCAAGCGCATCACACAGCTGGAGTCCCCAGTTGACCACCTCGTCTTCAGGCTGCGGCCCATCGGTGGCAAGCACAGCGGAAAGTGGGCGACCCTCGACATAGTCCATGATTACATAGAGAGTGCCGCCTTCGTCCACCAGGTCAACGATGCGGGGAATGGCAGGATGGTCGAAACTCTTTATCATGTTGGCTTCGGTCACGATGCTCTGAACAATGAGCTCGCGCTGCGCGGGATCAGAGACATCTTTGATCTCCTTGGCTGCCCACTGCTTGTTGAGCACCGTGTCGAGCGCAAGGTACACCGTCGACATGCCGCCGGTCCCAATTTTGGTAAGCAGCTGATACCGCTTGCCAACAACAATACCCGGTTCCATAACCAACCCCCGTCAAACAATACTCACACGGGATATGGTAATCCCATTCCCAGGGCGTCAGTAGGCTAGTTCGTCGGAGGCGTGTCATTAATCGATAAGCGGCGTGCGGCTTACAAGCGGAGAACCGTGTTAGCCCTTGCGCGCAGACGCTATGCGGGCCCGCGCCCAGGCGGCCAGATCGCGGGCATCGGCGCCCTCCAGCGCGGAGGCAGGAACGTACGCGTCCTGAATCTGGTCGCGCCTCGCCATGTGCAGCAAGGCATTGTAGCCGAGCATCAGGTGGAAACAGCCCTTCTTCCCTTCACGAGACGTAATGAGCAGGCCGCCGTCCCGCGTTGCGAAAGCGCGATCCCAAGAACCCCAAGTTCGGTTGAGCGTTACGAGTTCCTGCTCGGAAGCCCCGCGCGGCCCGAATGTGACGGCAACCCCGTCTTCGCCAAGCGTAACGCGCTCAAAAAACCGTTGATTCGTCACGCGCGCGCCGTGGGTCTCCAGATAGCTGCGGCACTGCGACTTGCGCGCGGATCCAATCCACGGGGCTTTGCCCGTTATCAGAATCGAAACCATGAATAAGGCGAGCAGAATAAATAGAACCGCCGTAATGGCATCGGACAACTCGCCGGTGGAAAACGCGTACGGGAGTAAGAGCAAGAAGGGAAGGATGCACGCCAACCCCACGGCCCCAAAAAAGCGCATGGACCGCGCATCTCGCGCCGTCACGTACGAACGATACTCCTCCTTGCCGAAGAGATAGGAGAACTCATGAACCTTGGAGCCGCCTTGATCAGTCATCATGGCCGCACCCCTCACCGGCGGCGTCCTCCTTCGCCGCGTTGAGGCGATCGACCAAAACGGCGAAGCGCTCGTCCTGGTAACCCACGTACAAAACGCCCTCTATGGCATCGCGGTTAAACATGATGTCCTTCTCATCGGATGACCATCCGGCGGGGTACTTCCTGCCAAAATAGTCCCACGCTTTGCCGACGCCGCCATCACGGCCCAGATAGCCGATAATCACAACCGGATCTTCAAAGCCGCCCACGTAAACCACGGAGCCTATGGGGAGCCAATCCTCGGTCGATACCATATCGTCACTTCCTCTCACAGCGACAGCCCTTGTCGCCACCACAGGGTAGCAGTAAAGTCTGTTCTGGCAAGGACACCGCCCGAAACTTACTCGCGATACCAACGGATACTCGCGCGCACCGAGTTGGCGCTTGAACGGGCCGAAGCGGCGTTCGCGCTTGCATTGTCAAGGCTCGTTTGCGCGGCAGAAAGCGATGCACTCAAACAGTCGACCTCCCCGGCAAGCTGAGCAACCAACAATGCACTCGCGGCTTTGGCTTGTTGCGCCAAATCAGACGTACCCTCGTAGATGGATTTGACTCCCGGCCTGACATTCTCAACCACCGCCTGGCCAAGCGAAAGAGCGAGATTGTCCATATCGAGCTCAAACGTTTCGGCTGCCGCAACCACGGAGGCGCACATCGCATCGGCAGCGCGCGCCTTCGCAAGTTGATCCTGTTTATACGAAAGCGAACTTGAGATGCTGGTAACCTGGGACGAAAAACCCACCGCCTGATTCTCCCAATAGCTCGCGTTCGCCTCGTGTTGTGCCAATCGATTGTACAAACTCTGAAGGCTCATATGCGCATCACCTGCCAATCGTTCTTCGACATCTAAGATCCAGCATGTTCTCCCAGGTGAAGCGGACCTCGGAGAGCGGGATCTCCGCCGGGGCCACGTGGCGGCGCGTCAGGAACTCGAACATGCATCCCCCCTGGCAATCAGGAAAGCCGGACAACGCCGAGACGCCCGGGCGAGCAAGGTTAACGGATGAAGCTTGGGGCCTCATGGAATCTCATCAACGCGTCGAGCAGGGTGCCATCTCCGTTGAAGTAGATGGCGCCGTACTCGGTGATTTCGTCCGACTCAGGGTCTCGAAGCACGCGCATTTCGCTAAGAAGCACACCCTCAACAAAAAACGCGCTTGTATTTTTCGCCCAATACGACGAGGAATTCGTCTGGGGAATGATAAAGCCAAGGGATTCCTCGAAGGTGCACCCCCTGTAGTTGGCGACGATGAAAGTCCTCGTCCTCCTCGCAACCGACGAATCTGAAGACAGTTTTCCAGCAAAGGCGCAGAGCGCCTCCGCATCGCCGTCACACCCAGCGCAGAGCCCTCGCAGGTAGAGCTCGTCCCCACGCCGAAGGGCGGACCCCACCTCGGGGTCCGGCGGGGTCACGACCACCTGACCCTCCCAGGGGGAGGCAAGCGGCGGGCACCCAACGAGTCCGCGGAACGCGGCATCCCAATCGGCCTCAGGCCCTAGGGACGCCACCGAGAAGCCCGCCCTTCGGCCGGGCAGGCGGCGGATGGCGGAGGCGGAGCCCTCGAAAAAGACGGCGGAGACGGTCCTCTCGTCGCGCTCGCGGGCCGACTGGGGCGTAGCGCCGTCGTCAACAACCACCCCGGGCTTGTTCAGGGGATATAGCGCCTCGGCGAGCTCGTCGGAGGGGGTGCCCTCCGCGTCCACGAGGCCGGTGGGCGACAGGCGCTCGGCCATGTCGCGCCGCCATGGGTCCGTGCCATGGCGCTCGATTTGGCCGAAGTCGATGGTAAACTCGCCGTTGGCGAACATCCCGGTATCGCAGCCGCCCAAAAGCACGAACAGGTCCTCCCGGGTGAAGCGGACCTCGGAGAGCGGGGTCTCCGCCGGCGCCGCGTGGCGGCGCGTCAGGAACTCGAACATAAACCACAGCACCTATAAACCTTCAGGACGTGGGTGAAACCTAAACAGCGCGTCAATCAGCGTTCCAGAGTTGCAGAAATCTATGGCCGAATAGCCAATATAGCCATCAGGGTCCTCGCTGTTCGGCACTTTCATACCGTTCAGGACAACACCGCAAGTTGGGAACACGCGGGCGGTTTTAACCCAGCAGGACGGGGCGCTCGCCTGCGGTATGCTAAAGCCAAGGGATGTGTCGAAATTCGACCCTCGATAGTCGGCGACAATAAACTCCCGCATTCCGCGCAACATTCCAGAATTCGACGCAAGAGCGACAGAGAACTCACAAAGAGCATCAACGTCCCCTCCATAGCGGCAAACCGCACGGAGCCTTGCCTCATCCCCGCGAAGCATCGCATCGCCCAGAGCCCTGTCTTCTGGCCCATACACAGTCGAACCCTTCCAAGAGGGGTCCAACGGTGGGCAGTCGATGAGGTTCCGAAATGAGGCGTCCCAATTCTCTTCTGAGTCCAACGGGATTACGGCAAAGCCCGATCTCCTGCCAGGAAGGCGGCGAATTACCGCTCCCGAGCCCTTGTAAAACACGGCGGATACGGTACGCGAATCCCGTTCCTGAGCTGATTGCGGCGAGCTGCCATCATCAATCACAATCCCTGGTTTGTTAAGAGGAGACAGGGCTTCGGCGAGCTCGTCGGAAGGGGTGCCCTCCGCGTCCACGAGACCGGTGGGCGACAGGCGCGCCGCCATGTCGCGGCGCCAGGGGCCTGCGCCATAGCGCTCAATGGCACTCAAATCGGTAGAATACGGGCCATTCGCGAACATGCCCGTATCAAAGCCGCCCAGAAGCACAAACAGGTCTTCCCGGGTGAAGCGGACCTCGGAGAGCGGCGTCTCCGCCGGGACCGCGTGTCGGCGCGTCAGGAACTCGAACATTGAAAGCATCTCCAATCAGACATCGGGTCAAAACCCAAAGAAATCCGCCACGTCCTCCAGGCGATCAGACACCCAGCCCACGACATCCTCCTTCGCCCCGGTGGAGGCGAAGGTGTCGAGGCACCACTCGACGGCTTCACCGGCGACCCATCCCACTCCGACGCCGAGCGCCACGCCGACAGGGCCGCCGATAGCGCCGACCGCGGCACCCACGGCGGCGCCGGTGCCGAACTCGACCAAGCCCTCGCCGACCTCCACGACCGCCGCGGCCGCCTTGTCACAACCGTCGCCGACGGTGGAGTTGTAAGCCGCACCCGCCTGTCCGGCAGTGTCGAAGATGGAGAGGACGGCACCTGCGTAGCCCAAGCCTTTGACAGTATTATCCAGGTTCTTTCCAATAGACGAGAATGAAGAGAACGCATCAGAATCAAACACTTTTGGCGCAACTTCACCCTTTAGGACGAGCCCCTTCGCCCTCTCCCCCAAATCGCCGACAAGTCCTTTCACGCCCTCGAACGATTTCTTCCACTCGCTCGGCTTAACCCAGTCGGTCAACTCGGACCTGAAGCCCTTCTTGAAGAACTGCCAGAACGTCTGCCCCTCGGGCATGGCGCTGCGCACGTCGTCCGAAAGCCCGAGGGCGAATCGGGCGAGCCACTGCCTATCCACCAGCTTCAGGCCCCTGCCCTCCTTGCCGAACAGTGAGCTTGCGGCGAACCTCCACAGAGCAGCGTTCCTCTCGTCCATCGCCCCTGCGACGCCCGTCGCGCCCGCAAGGGCGGCGCTCACGTCCCCGAACGCGTCGATGGACGCGAACGGGCCGCCGTCGAGGGCCTCGCCGTACTGCGCGCGCAGGTCCGCGGCTACCGTTTCCCTCATGGCGTCTGTGACGAACTCGCCGGGCGCAAGACGGTTGGCGTACTCTTCCTCGAACGCATCCACGGCGGCCTCGTAGGCCATGTACGACGAGCGAATCTCGCCGATAGCGGCGCCCTGGTTCCGTGCGAGCGACGATAGCGCGGACAAGGGCCCCGACACTCCGCCGGAGGACTCAAGCCCGGTCAGCGCCGACTCCGCCGCGGCTACCGCCATCCTCAGGTCCTCGAGGGACCCGTCGGCGAAATCACACGCGCCCGCCACGTTATGGTACGGCTCGAATCTGACGACTTGCGGGGATGCGGGCGTCGATAGCGCCGCGGAAAGCAACGCATCGCGAGTTGGGGCGACCTCGCCCGTGAGGGACGCGAGGGCATCGGCGTACGTGTCCCCCATCGCAGTGAGCCCCTCGGCCAACATCCTGAGCGTCACCTCGAGGTCGGCGTAGGCGCGGGACTCGGCGGTCGCCCACGCGCCCGACATAAGGCTCGCGAATCCCAAGTTGACCTTGCCCACCCTCGTCACAGACTCGCCCGCTCGCGTCGCCGCAGAAGAAACAACCGTTGCCGCGGAGGAAAACTCATCGATGTCGACCCTGAACACGGGCGCCTCCTAATAGATGTAACGCGAGATTTCCCCGCACGCAGGAGTTGCGGATTGGCTTGAAGCTGCAATCGCCTTATCCATGTCCATAAACGTATCGGCACCCTGCTTGACGTAACCGCTGTGTCTCAACAGGGAATCCTGAACGGAGGCCAAATAGGACGACGCCTCGGCGAGCGTTTCCATTGCGCTGGCAGCCGCCCGCCCCTCCCACGCGCCCTCCAGCGCCGAAGAGACGGCGGCGATCGAGTCGTTTATGGCCTTGAGCTCCCGCGCCTCTGAATCGTAGCCCTCCACGGCTGACAGGGCCCGCTCGCGGTCGACGATGATCTCCCCCGTGGCCATGGGCTACTCCCTCCCGTTTTCCGCGACCCCCTTCGAGCGCATCCGCTCGAAGGGGGCGGTGTTCGCCTCGAGGAAAGCCTGAAACGCAGCTCCTTTGTCGTCCAGATAGCCGAGCTGGTGGAGCCTGTCGATCATGTGCTTGTCGAAAAAGTATCCCTCATCGGGGACAGTCCGCCCCTCCGGGTACGGGACACCGATATAGTCCCAATAGCGCCCCGACTTCCCATCGAGCGCCATGACCCCGGCGATCATGACGGGGCGCGAGCCGCCCTCGAGCGTGACCACCGTTCCCACGGGAAGCCAATCGTCTTTCGTGATCATGACACCCCCTTGCGCATGCCCGCAACGCCACGGGCAATCCGGATTCAACAATTCTTGAGTTTAACCAACTGCTCCTACCGAGCAACATGAGCATCGATGGCCGTGGAAATCCTTTCGGTGGGCGGAGTTAGAGGTGAGCATCCATCAAAGAGACACACTGGATATGAGTAATGGAGCGCAGCTCGCACAAGGCGGTTTTCATCTTTATACTGATGCGGATTACACATCTGTTTGGAGCTGCATATGCATTCCCATCCCTCCCCCTCTTCCAAACCAGAACTCCTCGCTCCCGCCGGCGGGCCGGAGCCGTTTTACGCGGCGCTCGCCGCTGGGGCGGACGCCATCTATTGCGGCATGGGATCGTTCAACGCCCGACGCAAGGCCGATAACTTCACCGACGAGACATTCGAGGCAGCCTGCCGCGCGGCGCATCTCGCCGGCTCGCGGGTCTATGTAACCGTCAATATCGTCATCAAAGACGAGGAGATGGCAGAGGCGCTCTCCCTTGTCGACCGTTGCTGGAGGCTCGGTGCCGATGCCTTCATTATCCAGGACTGGGGCCTGTTTTTTGAAATTCGCCGCCTCATGCCCGAGGTGGAGACCCATATATCGACACAGGCGAATATTCACGACGCCCGCGGCACCGCCTGGTGCAAGGAGGCCGGCGCAGATCGCGTCACGCTCTCTCGCGAGCTCTCTATCGACGAGATCGCCACTATCCACGATGCCGTGGACATCGAGCTCGAGGTGTTCTCCCACGGCGCCATCTGTTTTTGCTATTCGGGCGTTTGCCTGCTTTCCAGCTTCACCTCCCGTGGGCGCTCGGCGAATCGCGGCATGTGCGCGCAGCCATGCCGCCTGCCTTACGAGCTGATTGACGAAACAGGGCGCTCCTGGTCGAAGCCGGGCCGCGAGCGCGCCCTATGCCCGCGCGACACCTGCACGGCCGATATGCTCCCCCGCCTGCTGGACGCCGGCGCGCACGCCCTGAAACTCGAGGGGCGCATGAAGGCCCCCGACTACGTGCACTCCATCGTGAGCGCCTACCGCGCGCAGCTCGATGACATCCTCGCCGGCCGCGAAATCTCAGACGAGACCGCCCAGGCCCGCTACCGCCAACTCAAACGCTGCTTCAATCGCGATTTCACCTCCGAGTATCAGGAGGGTCGTTCGGGCGATGAGATGATGAGCTACGAGCGCTCGAACAACCGAGGCCAAATCGTGGGCGAGGTGCTCGGCAGCAAGCCACTCGGCAACACAAAGGGCCTGAAACCCGACGACAAGCGCCGTCGCGCCGCCTGGACGAAGCTGCGCCTTTCCGAGCCCGTGGGCAAGGGCGACCTACTCGAGCTGCGCCACGACGATGAGTTCGATCAGTTTCTCACCGCAATTGCCCCCGAGGACGCCCGGGCAGGAGATATCATCGAATGCCGCACCGCCCGGCCCATGCCCGCAGGCGCCCTTGTACGCCTCATCCGCAGCCAGGCCGCGCTCGACGCCGCAGCGGCGGCGCTCAAGCGCCCTGTTGCCCGCAAGCGTGCCGTGGACGTGCGCGTGGTGGCACGCCTGGGGCAGCCGTTTGCCGTTGAACTGACCTGCATCGACGATCCAGCGCTTTCCGGACACGCGGAGGGCTTCACGGTGGAGTCCGCCAAGACCCGCGCCGTATCAGCGGAAGAC
>OLRB01000372.1_pt1 | contig 34744 bp, 30 predicted proteins | sample 1672751 | NCBI WGS metagenome assembly OLRB01 (sample SAMEA3136720, study PRJEB25190) | human gut metagenome | biome: human gut; feature: human-associated habitat; material: faeces | place: Austria | collected 2013
GGCGAGGATAGAGAGGTTCCTGTGAAAAGACTTACACAGGCTTCTTGACAAGCCCGCTAAGACCGTTCACAACCGCAAATTTCTGCCATTTTTTGCAAAATCGGGACATGGTTTGGGCCGCGTCGGCCCGTTCGGGTTTGCTGTGGAGGAACTTGCGGGAGGTGCTGTGGAAATGAATGCAAAAGAGCTTATTGGGCAAGCGCTGCGATAGTCCGATTGGGCGTGCGTTGCGAAAGTTCGCATGCGATAGTGCGCACAGAAAGCGCATGCGGAAAAGCCCGACCACGCAAGTGCGATGGAAATGGGTTCGAGAATGATCGCTCCGTTTGGACATGATAAGCGCAATTGGGGATGAACTCTTCGATTGGATACGATGGGTGCGGTTGGAGGAAGGTCGTTTCATCGTTCGCATTTCGGCCAGGCAACAAAGAACGGCGCCCTGTCTCTCGCGAAAGAAACAGGGCGCCGTTCGTTTGGATGTATCAGAACGATTTGGGCCAAAAGTTCGAATACCAACCTTGAGCCGCTCGTTTAACTCGTTAAGCGTTCGCGTCCTTCTCGGGCGTTTTTTCGTTTTCGTCTTTGGGAAGCACGATGTTCAAAATGATGGCGACCGCAGCTGCGGCGACAATGCCAGAGCCGCCGAAAATCAGGCCGACGAACTCGGGCGAACCAGCCAGCACGGCGGGGTTCGCGCCAATGCCGTAGCCAAGGCCAAGTGCGACGGAAACGATGCTCAAGTTGCGCGGCGTAAGGGGTTCGCGCGTGATCAGCTGAATGCCGCTCACCACGATGGAGGCGAACATCATAACGGCTGCGCCGCCGAGGACCGACTGGGGCATGATGGAGACCACGGCGCCGAGCTTCGGGCACAAGCCGCACAGAATCAGGAATACGGCGCCGCAGGCCAGGGCCTTGCGGTTGACCATTTTGGTCATGGTGACCAGGCCGACGTTCTGGCTGAACGAGGTGTTGGGCAGCACGCCGAACATGGCTGCGAGCGACGAGCCCAAGCCGTCGCACACAACGCCGCCGGAAAGCTCTTTGTCGGTAGCCTCGCGATTCATGCCGCCTTGCGTGACGCCCGAAATATCGCCAACAGTCTCGACGGCCGTGACGATGAACATCACCAGCACAGGCGCAATGGCTCGCATGTCGAAGACAGGCATGACGGGCAGAAGGTTCGGAATGGCGAACCATGACGCCGCAGCGACCTTATCCCAGTTCAGAACCCATGCTTTTGTGTATTCCGCGCCATCGGCGGTCACTCCAGTCGTAGGAAGAACCAGGCCCATGATGCCGGCGACGACGTAACCCACGATAATGCCAGCCAAAATAGAAGAGGCGCTGACAAAGCCTGTGGTCGCATGCTTCACGGCGAGAATGACGACGAGCACGATGAGCGCCAAGCACAGATTCTCGAACGAGCCGAAGTCGGGCGCGGTGTTGCCGCCGCCGAAGGCGTTCACGCCGACGCTGATAAGGCTTAAGCCGATGGAAAGCACGACGGTACCCGTAACAACCGCCGGGAAGAAGCGGCGCAGGGGTTTCAGAAAGAAGCCCAGAACAGCCTCGAACAAACCGCCGATGAGCGATGCGCCCATGATGGCGCCATAGGCGATAAGGCCGCCGCCCATCGATGCGGCCACCGAGTTAAACACGCCGATGAAGCCTGAAGACGTGCCCATGATGATGGGCACCTTGCCGCCGACGGGGCCAATGCCGAAAAGTTGGATGAGGGTTACGACACCCGCGATCCACATGGCATTTTGCAACAGGGAAAGCTGCACGTCGGCGAATTCGGCGCCGGCCAATCCGCATGCGCTCGTCACAATAAGCAGCGGCGTTAGATTTCCCACGAACATTGCCAGAACATGCTGCAAGCCCAAGGGGATTGCTTGCGCGAGCGGCATGTCGCCCTCGAACGAGAATACGCCGAGCGACCTCGTTTTCTCGGGGGTCTCTTTCGGAGATTCACCCGCAGGTTCTTCTACTTGAGCCTGCGCTGTGACCTCCTGTTTTTCATCTGTCATTGACATCCCTTTCTGAAAGCACATTAAGAAAAGAAAATAGCACTCCACCACGCTATTTTGAAGAAGCCAAAATAAGAAATTTGACCAGCAAACATATTCTTTTTCGAGAACACTTGGGCCATAGTCTGAATTCTTTTTTGCTGGCTTGAGACCGCAATGAAAAAGGGTCCGCTAAAGCGGACCCTTGAGGCAGCTGTAAGGATGCGTTGAATGTATTTGCCTTACTCGGCGATTTCCTTCTTTTTGTTGCCGAAAATCACGCGGGCGCCCTTAATAGCAAGTACCACCGCGAGCACGGCGAGCAGTACCGCGAGCACGAGCTGCAGGCCGTTGGCCAGCGTGAGTGCGCCGCCGGCGATGGCCAGGAACTTCGCCTGCATGGTAAGCACGAGCGAGGTCAACGTCACGATGAGCATGAACACCATGGGAACATAGAACATCTTGTTGTTGCGGCCGGCATTGCCAAGCCACGCACACACCGCCAGCAGGCCAAGCGCGGCGAGCAGCTGGTTGGCGGCGCCGAACAGCGGCCACACGAGCTGGTAGCCGGTGAGGCCGAGCGCAACGCCGAGCGTCACGGTGATGAGCGTTGCCACAACGGGGTTCGAGAAGAATTTTCGCCAGCCGGAAAGCTCTTCGCGGGTCTTGCCTGCGGGAATGAAGAGCTCTTGGAACATGTAACGGCCAAGGCGAGTCGCGGTGTCAAGCGAAGTCAGGCAGAATACCGAAACGGCTAGAATGAGCAGCGAGTATGCAATGTCCTCAGCGCCAGAAAGGCCGGGGATGCAGCCGAGCATCTGAGAGAGGCCGCCTGCGAAAACCTGCGTGGGCGACGCGTAGGTGCCGTCCATATAGCCGTCGAACACGAACGCCACGGCGCACAGCGAAATAATGGCGACCAGGCACTCGAGCAGCATGCCGCCATAGGCAATGGGCTGCGCTTCGCTTTCATGGTCGAGCTGCTTGGACGTCGTGCCCGAAGCCACCAGGCTATGGAAGCCCGAAATCGCGCCGCATGCGATGGTGATGAACAGCGCCGGGAACAAGAAGCCCGTGGTCGCGACTTTGCTGTCGCCCTTCACGGCGGTGAAACCGGTAAACGCCGGAATGTCCAGATTGGTGGCAGCGCCGGTAACGCCCGCGCCCACGATGCCCACCAGAGCGAGCGCGATCATGCCGTAGAGCAGGTAGCTCGAAAGGTAGTCGCGCGGCTGCAGCAGAATCCACACTGGGGCGATCGAGGCGACCAAAATGTAGGCACCCACGATCCACATCCAGGTGAAGTTATTGAGCTCGAAAATCGGGAAGTTGTAGCCGATAGCAACCACGGCGACAATGACCACGATCGCCAGAGCGATGTTCACGGGGCCGGGAATGGAGCGGCCACGAAGCGCTACGCCCCAAATGACGGCTGCAACGATGAACAGAACGGAAATCATGGCGGTGCGGCTGTTCGCGAGGTTCGTGCCCGTCATTTCCACAACGCCATCGGCGTTGGGAACTACGGCGAACGTGCCAGCGACGATGGACGCGAAAGCGGCGACGACCAAAATCAGCGTGAGGTACGCGAAGATGCAGAACAGTTTCTTTGCGGTGTCGTCGATGTTTTCCTGAATAACGCTCGCGAGTGTCTGGCCCTTATGGCGTAGCGATGCGAACAGGGCGCCGAAGTCATGCATAGCGCCGAAGAAAATACCGCCGATGAGCACCCACAAAAGCACCGGAACCCAGCCGAACACGGCTGCTTGAATGGGGCCGTTAATGGGGCCTGCGCCCGCGATAGACGAGAAATGGTGGCCCAAAACGACGTAAGGCTTGGCGGGAACGTAGTCGACGCCGTCTTCGAACTCGTGGGCAGGCGTTACGCGGTCGGCGTTAACGCCCCATTGCTTGGCAAGCCAACCGCCGTAGAAGATATAACCCACGACGAGGACAGCCGCGCCGATGAGCAGAACCAGCATGGCATTCATGTAAAACTCCTCTATATATATAGCAACGTTGGGCGATAACGCCCAGGGTAGCCGCAGCGTCGTGGCAACCTGACGAGCGGCCTGCGCCATAGAGAGCTTGAAACGGCTAGCCGCGAAGCGTGTCGGTGGCATTCGCCTCAAGCGATTTGCGAATCCGCTTGGCAGCGCCGTTGCATACGACGCGGGAGCCTTGTGGCTTCGACAAATCGATGAGCGCGAGTCGCACGTCGCTCCATCCGCGAATGCCCCACATGAAATTCTTGCGGTGGCTCGTTTTGCGGAACAGGGTGCATGCTTCATCGCTCGCCGAATTGGCGATTACGACTAGCGTTCTAAACGAGGACATATGATTTGGTTCGGGCTTCACGAGTTCGAGCGCCTCGTTCTTCATGAACTCGACGTAGGAACGCGCTGCCTCGGCATCGATGTGGTCGCGCACGTCGAACAGCATGTACTCGTGCTCTTCGGCCTCCCACAGCTTCACGCGCTTCACGAGTACGTATTGCTCGCCGAAGGAATGGAACTGCGCGAGCGCGCGGAAAGCGCGGCCAGCAACGCTAACGTCTCGCGACACATCGAACCATGCCCCATGCGCGGCGAGCAAACGTTCAAGGACGAGTTCGCTTTTGGCGGTAGTCTCGTTTCCGGGCTTCGGCCTGTGGGCCGCCTGCTCCTGCTCTTCCGTGTGCTTGTCGTACATGCGGTATGTTTCTCCTCGCCTCTCAATGGCTGGCGAAATTGTAACGAACGTGTTGCGTGCGGGTTACAGAAAGCCGCTTTAGTGGACTAAAGCGGCGGTAAGCGGCACGCTCGCGCGGCAAGCGGCGGTGAATTTATAAGCCCGGTCGATAAATCAGGACGAATGGCATAAATACTCGTGCGAGCGGAATTCGTGCATTTGGCCTACGATGCGTCGCGTCGGCGAATAAACGGCCTCGCCTCTCGCGCTCTCTTTGGTGAACGTTCTCGATTTTTGTGCTTTGCTCAGTGGAGATTTTCGGTCATAAAAAACGGCGGCTCGATGGCCGCCGTTCACGTGCATATTCTATTTGTGCTGCTTGAAGAACACTTCGCCTAATTACTTTGATTCAATCATGGGAATTTCGTCTTCGCACACTTCATCAAGATTGCCATCGTAGATATAGTGCTGAGTCTCGCGTGCGATAAGGCCGGAAAGCGCGAGCACCATGATGATGTTTGGAATGGCCATAAGCGCATTGCCAATGTCGGAAACGAGCCAGACGGCGTCGCCAATGCCCACGGCGCCCAAAAAGCCGATGATAACGTAGAACACCTGGTAAGGAAGCTGGGCTTTCGCGCCGAACAGGTAGGTCACGCAGCGGTTTCCGTAGTAGCTCCAGCCCAAAATGGTGGAGTACGCGAAGCTCACCATGCCAAGCACCAGAATCGGAGTGCCGATGTAGGGAATGGTTGCGAACGCCGCCGAAGCGAGCGCGGCGCCTTCCTTGATGCCGCCATTTTCGATGAGGCCGGGATTGGCAATGCCAACGGCAACGAGCACGATGCCCGTAACGGCGCAAATCACGACGGTCGACCAGAACGTGCCCGTCATGGCGACGAGCGCCTGACGTGAGGGGTTCTTCGTTGCAGCAGCAGCCGCAACGATAGGAGCCGAGCCCAAACCCGATTCGTTCGAGAACAAGCCGCGCGCGCAGCCGAACTGCAAGGCAACCATGATGCCCGAACCCACGGCACCGCCGAATGCGGCCTTCGACGTGAACGCGCATTCGAAAATCATCGCGAGCGCGGGGCCGACGTATTGCCAGTTGATAGCGAGAATAACCATGCAGCCGCCGAAATATGCTACGGCCATGAACGGCACGAGCTTTTCGGCAACGCTCGAGATGGATTTCACGCCGCCAAAAATAACGAGCGCCACGGCGATGGCAATCACGAGTGCGATAGCCCAATCGGGAATGCCCGGAAAGCTCGATTCGATGATGCCGGTAATGGCAGCCGACTGCACTGCGGAGCCCGTGCCGATGGTGGCGATAACGGCGAAGGCGGCAAACGCAACCGCTCCAAGCTTGGCCCACCAGGGCACGCTGCCGTCGGAGCGCTTGAACGCACGCTCCCATGCGTACATCGCGCCACCGAGCATTTCGCCCTTATGGTCTTTCACGCGGTATTTGACCGACGCGAATACCTCGCAGTATTTGGTGGCGATGCCGAATACGCCGGTGAGCCACATCCAGAAGACGGCGCCCGGGCCGCCGGCGATAATGGCGGTCGCGACGCCGACGATGGATCCCGTGCCGATGGTGCCGGCGAGAGCCGTGACAAGCGCGCCAAATTGACTTACGTCGCCTTCGGCGTCTTCGTCTTTAGCGAGGGACATTTTGATGGCTGTCGGCAGCTTGCGCTGGATGAACCCTGTACGAATGGTCAGGAAGATATGCGAGCCTAAGAGCAGGCAAATCATCGCCGGGCCCCATACAACAGCATCGATTTGAGTGAGAGCATTAATTATTGTATCCATGAGGATGCATGATACCACTCGCGCAATTTAATCTGGACTTTACAAAGATGAACGACACCAAATCGAAAGATAAATGATGCAGCGGTGAAGCGTTTGCTCGCGGAACGAGCCAATCGCCTCTGTGAGCAATTGGCAGAAGCGGTTGGTTCACGTGAGGTTGCAGGCTCGTGTGAGGCGGGCGAGCGGGCTGCAATCGAGCAAAACATCAGGTTGGCGTGCGGCCTAGAACTGAAACTTTCGCTCGCTGCCGTCGATGTCGCAAATGCGGCACGTGCCGTTCTTCACGCTGAAAAACGCGAGACGGCCGTCGTTGGGCGAATCGTGGTGCTCGCCGATGCCTACCATGTGTTCGAAGCCCGCTTGACGAACTTCGTCGGGGCATACTTCGTCGTCGGCGAGTTCGGCTTCGCCTTCCACGACAATCCAGCACTCGCCCGGCTTCCACCCGGAAAGCTCGAACTTGGCATTCGCCTCAAGCTCGCGCCATACATCTTTGTCGCGCGACGTGGAAAACCACAGCTTGCCGTCGGCCTGCGCGGCGAACGAGAACGGGCGCACGCGAGGCTGCGTGGGGTCGGCTGCGTCGATGGTAGCCAAATACCATGCGGGAATGCCCGTGAGATACTGTACGATTTCGTCCATGCGGTACTCCTTATATATATGTTGTCTACACGCTGTGTCGTGCGGGCTCTAGGCATCGCCTCTTATGGCGAAGCCGTGCCGTGGGGGTGGAAGCTTACAGCTCCACAGGCACCCACTCTTCGTGGTCGCAAATCCATGCTTGGGGCTCATCGGCGCTGAAGAATACGAGCGTCTTATCGTTCGGTCCGTCGTAGTGCTCGCCGAGGCCTTCGAGGTGTTGCCATCCGGCTTCGCGCATTTCGGGCGACGCCTCGTCGATCAACCCCGCCTTGCCGCGCAAAATGAGCCAGCCGTGCCCCGGCCACCATGAGGTGGCTTCGAAGAGCTGGTTTTGCAGAAGCTCCTGCCACACGTCTTTCGTGGTGGCGGTTACGAACCACAGCTTGCCATCTTGGATTTGGGCGAATGAAAACGGACGCACGTGGGGCTGTCCGTCAACGCTCGTCGCCAAATACCAGGCGGGTACCGAGGTCATATATTGCAGAACCTTTTCGAGCCCTTCGGCGGGCATTTCGTTTTCAGACATAGCTTCTCCTTTCTAGAGCAGCACGTTCACGGCGACAACGCCGCACACGAGCACGGCGAACGTGGCAATGGCAAATGCGTCGAATTTCGAATAGCACAGCGGGTGGAGCCTCGTGCGGCCCTCCTCGCCGTGGTAACAGCGCGCATCCATGGCGGCCGACAGTGTTTCTGCATGGCGAAATACGCTCGCGAACAGCGGAATCGTCACGCTTGAAAGCATGCGCAGACCCTTCACGGGGCTGCCGTCGAGCGCTGCGCCTCGGCTGATTTGCGCGTGGTAGACGTTCGCGAGCTCGGTTGCGAATTGGGGCATGAAACGCAGGGCGATGCCCATGATCATGCCCAGCTCGTGCGCGGGCATGCCGAAGCGGGCGAAGGGATGCAGCATTTGCTCAACGGCCGCCGTAAGATCGAGCGTCGTGGTCGTCATGGTGATGAGGCTCATGCCCATCATCATTAAAATGATGCGGCAACCGACGAACAGGCACGAATGCACGCTGCCGGTGCTGATTTCGATGATGCCCCACTTGAACAGCGTCTCGCCGCTTTGGTCGACGAAGAGGTTCAGCAGCGCGCAAATAAGCGCGATTGCCATGAGCGGCGCGAGCGAGCGCATGGCCTTGCCGAATGGGATACGCGATACCACATAGAGGAATGCCACGAACACTGCGATCGCGCCCAGGCCGGCAAACCCCTGTGCCATGAGTGCAACGATCAAGAACACGAATCCAAGCGTGAGCTTCGTGCGCGCGTCGCATTTGTGCAAGGGGCTATCCCCGGGGTAATAACTTCCGAAAGAGAACACTTCGTTCATCGCGCACCGCCTTCCGCGATGGAGGCGATTTCGGCAGCGAGCGAGTCGATTGAATAGAGCTCATCGGCGCTCAGCGGCGCACCCGCATCGATGAGCGCATAGGCCATGCGCTGCGGGGCGGAAAGGCCCAGGCCGATCTCGTTGAGCTTGGCGGCGTGCATGAACACATGCGCAGGCGTGCCTTGGCGCACGATTTCGCCTTCCTTGAGCACGACCACGCGGTCGCACATCGCGGCCAAGTCGTCCATGCTGTGCGACACCATGACGATCGTCGTGCCCTGCTTGTGCAGCTGGGCAATGAGCTCCAGGAACTCGCGGCGCGCCACAGGGTCGAGCCCCGCTACGGGCTCGTCGAGCACGAGTGCCTCGGGGTTCATGGCGAGCACGCCGGCGAAAGCGACGCGGCGCTGCTGGCCGCCCGAAAGCTCAAAGGGACTCATGTCGCGCAGGCTGTCGATGGAAAGGCCCACGCGGGAAAGCGACTCGCGAACGCGCGTTTCAACCTCATCGCCCGAAAGGCCAAGGTTGCGCGGGCCAAACGCGACATCGTCGAATACGGTGGTAGCGAACAGCTGGCGCTCGGGGTATTGAAATACGATGCCGATGCGCGCCTTCGCCGCCGCCGCGGCTTTTTTGTCGGCCAAATCTTTGCCGCATACAAGCACGCGCCCACGGCTCGGCTGAAGCAAGCCGTTCATATGCTGAAGAAGGGTCGATTTGCCCGATCCCGTGTGACCTGCGATGCCCAAGAATTCGCCGCGGCGCAGCTCGAACGAGATATCTTTAAGAGCCCACACTTCATTGGGGTCATTGCCCCAGGCCGCGCGTTCTTCGGGCTTCGAGCCGAGCTTCTTGCGCTTGCGCTCTTTCTTCGATTTCGTATAGGTGAAGAAAACGTCCTCGAAGCGCAGCAACGCGTCTTCCGAAGGCGCGGGAGCAGTCGCATGAAAGGCGGGGTCGATATCTTTCGCATGGCCCGCTTCGCCAAGTTTGCCCACTTCAGAGAGCTTCGCGGCGATTTCTGCGACCATCTGCGTTTCATTCACGTGCGGCACAACGTGCATGCCCGCCTTTTGGAGCGCCAAGCCCAGCTGGCAGGAATACGGCACGTCCAGATTGAGCGCCGCCAGCTCGTCGGCCTGCGTGAGCACCTCTTCGGGCGTGCCTTCGCACGCGATGCGACCTTCGTTCATGACCACAACGCGATCGGCCGCTGTGGCTTCTTCCATGTAATGGGTGATCATGATAATGGTCATGCCTCGGTCGTTGAGCTCGCGGCATACGCGCATGAGGCCTTTGCGACCGCGGGGGTCGAGCATCGAAGAGGCTTCGTCCAAAATGAGCGCGCGCGGCTCCATGGCGAGCACGCCGGCAATGGCGACGCGCTGCTTCTGTCCGCCTGAAAGCGCGTGGGTTTCGTGACGCTCGAAGCCAACGAGGCCCACTTCTTTAAGCGCTTGCTTTACGCGCTCGGCGATGTGTGCGCTTTCGACGCCGAGGTTTTCAGGACCGAATGCCACGTCGTCTTCCACGAGCGATGCGACGAGCTGGTCGTCGGGGTTCTGGAACACCATGCCTGCGGTGGAGCGAATGTCGTAGACGTATTCTTCGTCTTGCGTATCGTGGCCCGCAACGCGCACGCAGCCCTCGTCGGGCACGAGCAAGGCATTCATGTGCTTCGCGAGCGTCGATTTGCCGGAGCCGTTGCCGCCCAGGATACAAACGAATTCGCCGTCGGCGATATGCAAATCGATGCCTCGCAGCACGAAGCGCTCGCCATCGTAGGTGAATCGAACGTTGGAGCAATCGATCATAATCGGGTCCTTCATAAACACGTCTGGCCGCTGCACATGCAGCGGCCAGCTTGGGGAGGAGGCGCGTTATTCGGAAACGCGGCCCTTAACTTGCTTCTTCTTCGGGGTGATAAGGTTCGAGACGGCCTTATACACAACGAACGTGAGCACGGAGTTCAAAATAGTCTTCAAAAGGTTGAACGGAATAACCGCGGGAATCATGAGCGGCAAAATCACGTCGGCGGAACCGTACCAGAACCACACGCCGATGGTGAGGTTCGCCACGATGGAGCCGAGCGTTGCGAGTACGACGCCTAGAATCAAGCCGATGATCGCGCCTTTGTAGGTGTGCATCTTCTTGTACAGAATGGCAGCGGGCAAAATGAACAGCAGCGCCGCAACGAGGTTCATGAGCGCGCCAACCCAGTCGCCGGTGATGAGCGCGTGAATCACGATTGCGAGTGCGCCAACTGCCGCGCCGGGGCCGGCGCCGTATGCGAAGCCGACGACCATTGCGGGAACGAACGACGGGTCATACGTCAGAAACGGTGCTGCCGGAAGCAGCGGAATTTGCACGAACATGAAAAGCGTGGCAATAGCGCACATAAGCGCCATGGTCACGAGTTGCTTCGTGTCCCACTTATTCGTGTTCTTGAATTGGATATGCGTAGACTGTTCAGACATAAGATCACCTGCCTCTTTCATCCGGACTTTAACCGTTGGTCTTGGACTCTCACCAAATCAGCCTTGCCAACGCGCCAGCATTGGAAGGGTCGCGGACTGCCGGTTCGCGAACGGCCCAGATGCCGAACGCCTGCGTGCCCTTTGCCCGCAGCCGGTTCACCGCCAGTGGGGAATTTCACCCCGCCCTGAAACAGCGACATGAATGTTAGCACTGCTGCCTTGTCTTGTGAACCACTTTATTTAACGAAAGCAAATGGCAATGGATCGTGTCGAATTCCATAGGCTCGTCGTGTTGTTTTCTGGCGGGCTGATTGAACGCGAAATGCGGGCGGTCTTTCCGGGCGTACCACAACGAAGAAGGCGCGCGTCGATTGCGGCAATAGAGCATTTTGGCGAAAGAACATGTTCCCTGCCCTGTTTTGGTGGGTCAATCGCTGGGAGGGTATGTCGCTCAGGCCTTCCCGCGACGCCATTTTGCTCGCAAACGGCGGCGAAGCCTCTCGTGCGAAAAGAAGAACGCCGACGCATTCACGCCGGCGTTCTAGGCTCGAAACGTCAATTTACTTCGCGCGCTTCGCGTAAATGTACCAGTAGGCCATGCCAACAAGCATGCCGCCGACGATATTGCCGAGCGTGGCAGCGCTCAGGTTGAACAGAATGCCGCCCATCGTAATTGCGCCCTCGGCGCCGATGCCCATGGAGTTGAGCAGAAGGCCGGTGGGCAGGAAAAACATGTTGGCAACGCAGTGCTCGAAGCCGCAGGCGACGAAGGCGGAAATCGGGAGGATGATGCCGATAACCTTGTCGGTCACCGTGCGTCCCGCAAAGCCAATCCATACCGCCAGACACACTAAGATGTTGCACATAATGCCCTTCGCGAACAGCGTGAACCAATCGGGCGAAACCTTGCCGGCCGCAACACTGACCATCGCTTGGCCAACGGCGCCACCGTTCATGGCGTAGACCTGAGCGAAGTAAATCAGCGCAACGGCCACGAGCGCGCCAGCGAGGTTGCCGAACCACACGACCACCCAGTTCTTCAGCATGCCGGCCCAGTCGATTTTGTCCGATGCCTTCGCGCAACACATAAGCGAGTTGCCCGTGAACAGCTCAGCGCCGCAGCACAGCACAAGCACGAGGCCAAGGCAGAAGCAAATGCCGCCGACCATGCGTTGCGCCGCGAACGGAATTGTTGGGTCGCCTAAGAACACGCAGAAATACATGCCGCCGAACGCGATGAACGCGCCCGCGAGCATCGCCGATACGAAGCATTTGCCCGTGGCCATTCCCACTTTCATTACGCCGATGCCTTCGGTTTTGGCCTCGGTTTCCGCAGGTGAAAGCGCATCGGGCTTCATCGCTGCGACGCATTTCTCATCGAGCGTGACGGAGTCTTTCGCTTCCATACCAACCTCCATCCATTTTGGGGTGCCATGCCCCATTTTTTACGAAGCGCTCGCGGGTGAAATTGCTTCCCGCTTTCAGCATTCCGTAAATTTTCTCAACCGCCTCGTGCATCGCAGGTGTCAGCGGGCTCATAAACTCGAGCTGCGGCGGTTGGATGCCGAGGAACACGACACTACCACAACGGCTTTTGAGCTCCTTGAGCAGAAAAGAAATTGGGAGTGGGTGGGTGGTAAAAAGCATGTTTGTGGCGACGTCGGCCTCGACCGTGACGGTCACCTGGTCTTCCGCCTGTCATTCAGAAGCATCGAGAACACGAATTCGAGATGCATGACTGAAACTCCGCAAATCGCTTCTGGTAAGGTCGTTTTTTCTGCATTGAAAGCAAGTAAGGCTCGCTGGCGCTTTGGCCTGCGAGTCTTACTTATATATGGTTGAGCTTCATGACTTTTATGAACACCGTTTCACCACATTTGCCAGAACTGAACATGACCCCTTTGATGTTCATGTCGAACTCCAGCACAATAGGGACCCATAAAGAGAGGTCTCAAGGCGTCAACCTTGCATCTGGAAGGAAGTTCCTATGCTGAAAGTTTCGAAAGCCGCGTTGCTTTTCATTGCCGGCATTGTGTGGCTCGCAGCAGGCGTGAACATTGCTCGACTCGGTATTCTCTCGTTCGGCCAAATGAGCCAGAGCATGTGGTGGATGCTCGTCATCGGAGCGATCGCTGTATTCACCGTGTTTCACATCAAGGTCTTCTCGAAGATGGTCGGAAAGCACGCGAATCGTATCGCTGGCTACGTTGAGGATAAAATCGCCTTCTGGCGTTTCTTCGATGCCTCCGGTTACATCATGATGGCCATTATGATGACGGGCGGCATCAGCCTTCGTGCCTTCGGTCTCGTGCCGAACTGGTTCATCGCCTTCTTCTACACGGGCCTCGGCATTGCCTTGGCGCTTTCGGGCATGAGTTTCCTGGGCCGTTTCGTTCGCCGTGGCAATCTGCCCGTTCCCTGTCCTGCCCTCTTCCGCTCCTTCTCTCGCGATTAAGCCTTCGATTTGGAACCTGTTAAATGCTCGTAGCGTTTAACAGGTTCCAAGCTTTTTCGCCCAACGTAAGAGGCCCCGACGTTTGCCGGGGCCTCTTACGTTGGCTCAAAGCCTTTTTTTACGCTTCGGTGGTTTCCGTATCGTCTCCATCGTATTCGCGGTGGTCGGGAATCAGGAAGATAAAGACCAACGAGCTGATGAGCAGCATGAAGGGGTAGAACAAGCACGGAATAATCTGGAATGCCGTTATTGCATAGCCTGCGCTCGCGGTCGTTGCAATGGCGATGAGCATTTGTGCGCCATAGGGGATGATGCCCTGGAAAACGCACGAGAACGTATCGAGGATAGATGCGGTCTTGCGGCGCGAGATATTGTAGGTTTTCGCCATGTCTGCCGCGATGGGGTTGGCCATTACGATCGCCACGGTGTTGTTCGCGGTTGCGATATCCATGCATCCAACCAAGATGCCCATGCCGAGCTGGCCGCCTTTGCGGTTCTTGAACGTGTTCTTGATGGCGTTGAGCAGCCATACGAAGCCGCCATATTCGCGAATGAGCGCGCAAATGGCAGAGACCAGAATGGCAACCATCGTTGTTTCGAACATGCCTGCGGCGCCGGTGCCCATGCTCGTAAGCAAATCGGTTGCGGCGGTGGCTCCCGTTGCGACCATGATAATGGCGCCGGATAGAATGCCCAGAAGCAAAACGATGAAGACGTTGATGCCAATAATGCCGCCCGCCAAAACTATCAAGTACGGGATGAGCTCGATAAGTTCGTATTCATGAATCACTGCGCCCGTGATGTTCGCGTTGAACGACAGCACCAAAATAATCACGAGCGATGCCAGTGCGGCAGGCAGCGCAATCTTGAAGTTCTCGCGGAACTTGTCTTTCATGGCGCATCCTTGACCCTGGCACGCCGCGATTGTCGTGTCCGAGATGAACGACAGGTTGTCGCCGAACATCGCGCCACCCATGACCGACGCCACGCAGAGCGGCAAATCGAAGCCGGAGGCGGCGGACACGGCAACGGAAATGGGCGTGATGAGCGTAATGGTGCCCACCGAGGTTCCCATGGCGAGTGAAACGAAACAGCTCACGACAAACAAAACGGCCACCGCAAACTCAGGTGGAATGAAAGAAAGCATGAGGTACGCGACGCTTTCGGCGCTGTTGCGGCCTACGGTGCCTACGAATATACCGGCTGCCATGAAGATGAGGATCATGGTGACGATTGTCTTATCGCCAATGCCGCGCCCCATGATGGTCAGCTTGTCATCGAAGCTGAGCTTGCGATTCTGAAAGCATGCCACTAGAAGCGCCACCAAGAAGATTACGACGATGGGAATGCTGTAGAAACCCATCTCAATCTTCAGGACGTACTCGAAGAGAATTCCCAGGCCCAGGTAAAGCACAAGGAACACTCCGATCGGAGCAAGCGCCCGAAGGTTACCTTTTTCCATTTTGATTATTCCTCTCTGTTTGCAAAACGTTTCTATTGTAGCGAGGAATGCGAACGTTCCAGATGACAATGACGGTTATTGCTCGTCTAATGAGGTCTTTGGTGTTGATGTGCGCCTTGGCGAGCATGTATGCCAACTCTATGTGCTGCCGCGCCTTGGTCTATCTTTAATTGCTGTGGCGCTCTTGTTCGGTGTCCCCGAACTTCTCATTGCTCGATGTCAAAAGGAACGGTTCTTTCTGATAGTTGACTTTGAGCCGGTGTCCTATCATAGAGACGATCAATGCAATTTACGGTTTCCTGCCACCATTCGCCTTGGCCCGCTTTCTTTTATGAGCGCCCTTTGATGCTTCGGTGGCTACAGCAAAACGTTATCGATTCGACGGGCGGTGTGTTGTGGGCAATTCAGACTCTTCTTTTGCTCCGCTTGATGAAGAGGTTGTTGCGCAGTGGCTCGATTCTCTCGATCTTTCCTCATCGACGAAGAACACGTATAAACGAGCCTTTAAATCATTCTGCGCCTTCGTGAAAGACACGTCTCTTGATTTCGATACCCTTACGAAGCGCGATATCATTTCATTTCGCGAATACCTCTCTGTTGATAAACGTTTAAAGCCTACGACCGTTTCTAATTATCTTGGTGCCGTGAGATCGTTTTTCTCTTACGCGGAAGAAAATGGCATACCTAATATCGCACGTGGCGTTCGAGGTGAAAGAGCTTCGCGGGATTTCAAGAAAGCATCTCTTTCGGTTGATCAGGCCCGTCGTTTGCTTTCGGCTGTCGATCTCGAAACGGAAGCAGGCATGCGTGATTTTGCGCTGTTAAATCTTATGCTTCGTACCGGATTGCGCGATATTGAAGTGGTTCGTGCCGATTGCGGCGATATTCAAACGGTATCGGGCGTTGATGTGCTCTATATCCAGGGCAAGGGTCGACCCGGTAAAGACAACTATGTTGTGCTAACCGAAAGTGCTTTAGCGCCTATTCGCGATTACCTTGGAATGCGCGATGATTCAAGTGACAACTCCCCCCTTTTTACCTCGGTTGCTCGAAGGAATTCTGGCGAGAGGCTTACGACGCGCTCGGTGTCTCGCATTGTTAAAGAAGCGATGCGGAAAATAGGTATCGACGACCCTCGCTATACAGCTCATTCTTTGCGCCATACTGCCATTACGTTTTCCCTTCTTGGCGGCGCGAGTGAGCGCGAGGCTCAGCAAATGGCCCGTCATGCCGACATCAGCACTACGATGATTTACGCTCACAACATCGATCGCATTAAGAATGCTGCCGAGAATAATATCTCACGCCTTTTAGATTAGACGCTTCGGAGAAACGAATCCGTCTCTCTATTTGTTATTTCCGATGCGATTCCTTTGTGCCGATATAAGCGATATGCACCTATAACTACTTATAAGGTTTTCTCGGATATTACTTCTACTATTGAGTCGCCTTCTACCTCTGTTTTCCTCGAGGTGGGAGGCGATTTTTATATTAAGGGGTTTCCTATGGCGTGATATCTGCCGACCTTTTGTCCCCTTCGGGGTTTCGAGCCTGCCATTTTTACGAACGGACGAGAGCATTCTGAATGCCTTTTTCAGCGTGGTTTCAGTGCTCTCTAGCTTTCTTTTATTCGTTTTCATCGTTCTAGACAACGACTTGTAAAACCATCGGTACGAACTGGTGTTATAAGAAAGTATACTTTGTATAGCACGCGACATCCTTACTTATTAGATTTTATAACCATAGTCTAAAATATGAAGAAATTCGCCCGAAACCAGCTTGCCCGACAATTGTTTGATCTTCCTAACTGCGGTGGAGCGCTCCTTGAAGGCGTCGAGGATTTCTTCCTCCAGAGCCTGCGTCGACTCCATGAAGACGGCGCAGGCAGAGCCGCTTCACGAGCCCATAGGGGACACTCTCGCGGTTTCTAACGCCCGAATTTATGCGGGTAGATGCCAATACTCGCTTTTTGGTACCTAAGGCCTTTAAACCCCCTTAAATTCGATGCGCAACTTGCTTCCGTTCTGCTTGCCTCCCATTTTCAACTTCCGTGCGCTTGTTTACTCGCAATGGACTTTTAGGCTTTCACGTTATAAAATCTTAGCGTTCTTAGTGTCACCCTTATGGGTTTGGAAGATCGATGTTTGGAGTTGCTCGTTTTGGCTCAACCCTTCCCTCTCTCTACGTTCAATCTTGATGAGGCTATTGCTGAAAGCCTTCGTGCTGAAGCTGAGTTTCGTCGTTACAACGCATCTGCTACGGCACTTACTGACTGTCTTGAATCAAACGGATTTGTTGAACTCTCCGTTGACTTAACGCGCGATGAGCTTCTTCAGGGTTACGAGGCTTTGACCTACGTTGAGCCGGCTTTGGCTTCATCGGGTACTTCGCATTTCGATTCGAGCATCGGTTCTTTTGTAATTCGTCCGATTGCTCCGGTAATGACCGTTCCGCCTACTGCTTTGCAGTTTTACTTTGACTTGTTTGGTTTGGGCGATCCTGAGAAACACGCCTATAACGAAGTGCTCGTAAGCTATCTACACCTTCATGACGATCGCGAGCAGACGTATAAGCTTTACGCATGCGATTCTCTTGCCGACATTGAGTTCCTTCTTTCTTCGATTCGCAATGAGCCCGCACTCATTTTCACGGGGCGGTTCCAGACTCGTAATGGCGCATATCGTATGCCCCTTAACACTCAGCGCGCTCAGCAGCGAACGCTCAATGCGATTTGTGTCGATATCGATCCGTCGCATAACGGCGTCGAAGATGAAGATGGTCCAATTGATCCCGTTGTTTTGGAAAAAATTTTCGAGCGTATTGATGGACGGCTTTTGCCGTCGTATGTCTGCCTTACTGGTCGAGGTATTCACCTCTGGTACATTTTCGATGAGCCCTTGCAAACGTTCCGAATTCATAACCCCCGACGTACGAAATACAAGGCTTTGGCCGATGCGCTCTATGCGTATTACGGCCTTATCTGCTTCGATCTTCCTTGCGTGCTTGATACGCATTGCACCTCGCTTAATCACGGGTTTCGCGCTCCGGGGTCGCTTACGAAGCGCGGTGAAGTTGTTCGCTGCTTTTGTCCCGTTGACCGCGTTTTCAAGCATTCAACGGTGAATCCGCTTTCGCTTTCTCATGTTTTGGCTTCTTTCGACCGCTTGCCATATGATTCCGAACTGGTTCTTTGCGAAGATGATGTGCGGTGGAAGTCGTTTGAGGATATCGCCGACGAGATTGAAGCTCGCCAGAAGGCCTTTGAAGAAAAGCCTGCAAGTGAAGATCAGCTCGTATTTATTCGCGATTTATACGAGAAAGGTAATTTGACTCAGGCCGAGTTCGATACCGCTGCCTCGTTGAACGCTCCTGGTGCGAGCATCCTTATTCAAAATGGCGTGCGTCGCCGTGGACAAAAACAGGAATCTGGGAATAGGCGTCCCGTCCGATCCCGTTGGAAGACGCGCCCCCACCCCTTGATTGCAGGCGAAACGGGAGGCGTGTACCAAACAATTTATGAGAATCTGCCAAAAGTACCTTTGGGTAGGCGTTATTTGTCGCTTTATATGCTCGCTGGAGTTGCGTACATGATGGTTCAGCCTGTTAAAACGCGTAAAGAATTGCAGCGCGATTATTTAGACTTGTTGAATACCCCATGGGCGAAAATGGGTACTCCCCTCACCCGCCGAGATATCGATAACGCTTTGATGGGCTACAAGAAGGATAACTGGCAGACGAGGAATTCCGAAGTTCGCACTCTTGGTTTTGATCCATTTGGCGAGCCGGAGAAGCGTAACGGTCGTACGCGTGTCGCTCATCTCGAGGAGGTCGCTCGCCCTGCATATTCTCAAAAATCTCGCGATGAGAAAACGGCGGCAATCGCGAGTGTTTTGATTGAAAATCCTGGTGCGTCGAAGAACTTTGTTTCCAAGGTTACGGGTATTTCCTACCCTACCGTCTTGAAATATTGGGTTGCTGCATGCGATTTGGCAAATGTCGATGATACGCGATCAGGTAACCATTCTATATAGTTTATTGCTATGAATACTTCGCTTTTTTCTAGGACTAGCTCGCTATTGATATATTAAACTAGCCTGCTATCTAACTATTCTATTAAGTAGATAGCAGGCTAGTAATCTATTTAGCTATTAAACTGTTATGGAAAAGCGCGCAACCATGCCAGGTCCATCGTTTGTGACCTGGGGCTTTGCTATTGCAAGCTCAATTTGTGACCCAGAGGGAAAGTTGCTGAACGTCACGATTTCTTTTACACATTCGATGAATTCGTAGTCTTGTTGATATGCGCTTGTAAGAAAACGTTCATCGTCACTCAGCCATGCAAAAATAGGAATAGTTTCGTCATTCGTTATATCAGAAAGTATGCCTTTATTGCTCCCCTCCCCTATTGTGGCCCATAGAAGATAGAGCTGCGTAGCTTCCCCTTTAAGCGCTGGATTGAGAATTGTTGTTCGTGCGGGAACGAACTGGTACGCGTCTCCATAGAGCGGGACGCGTACCGGGAGGCGACTAGCCATTCTTGCGCAGTTCCTTCTTGACGCTCTCCTGAATCCATTGGCTTACAAGGCTCTTGATATTCACATCTTCGCCTGCGTACTTCTTTTCGAAGACGATCCTGTCAATGTCACGCTTAAGGCTTACAGGAATACGAATGTTCATTTGGGTGAGCTCCTCTTCAACGGGAGCTGCCTCAACTTTCTTTTCCTGTTTGGCTCTTTTCTTGGCAACGGGGACCGATGCCTCTTTGGCCTGCTTTGCAGGAGCCTGCGCGGCTGGCTCCTCGGCCTCTACTGCGCGTCTAGGTTTTGGCGCAAATTTGCTCGAGAGCATGTCAGCCTTTGCGGCCAGTTCAGGTTTCAGGTCTCCCATCAAGATCTTATTGGGGTCGGTTCCGGTCCTGCTCATTTACTTCTCGCTCTCTTGCTCTTTGGCGCTTTCATTATGAAGGAATTCTGCGACAAATGCGCGATAGTCGGCAATGGCTGCCGATTGCTTCGGTGCGTCGAAGAGGTCAACCGATTCCATTTGGCATTCCATAACGGCTACCGATTGTCGAATGAAGGTGTCATAAACAGGCGCTTCGAAGTATGCGCTGAACTTCTCAGTAACTTCACGCATGACTTTCATTGCATTGAAGCGTGGGTTGAAACGCGTAAGCAGAATGCCAATTACCTTTGCTTGAGGGTTCAATTTTTTGCTCACCATAGCAAGGGTTTCAGCAAGATCGTTCATGCCTTTTGTTGAAAACGCACCAGTATCGGTCGTGACAATGATACCGCCATCGGATGCCACGAAAGCATTGATTGACAGCGTCGACAGATTTGGTGGCGTATCGATAAGAATGAAATCGTAATCATCTTTAACCGATTTCAAAGCATCGCGCATATGTTCATAACGATCGATTGCGTTAGCAAGCTCAGTTTCAGATGCAAACAAGTCGTTATCTGCAGGCATTAAATCGTAATGTTTTGTTTCGTAAATCGCCTCAGAAGCTTCGCAGCGGTTCGTGATTACTTCGTAGGTAGTGTTTTGACCATCGGTGTTAAAGCCAGCCCAATCAGAAATATTTCCTTGGGGGTCCATGTCTATAACAAGGACTTTGCAGCCAAGCTCATTCAAGCCAGATGCAAGTGCGCCTACTGTTGTCGTTTTTGAGCAACCACCTTTTCGGTTTGCCACTGAGTATGTTTTGCCCATTTTTACCTTCTACCTGGGATTACTAAATTCGTATCAATCTATCTGAATAGCATTTTATCACGATATTCAGCTAACACCTTATCGTACTAACAAAATATCCCCCTATTTAGATAATTAAATAGCCACATATCTAGCTATTGAGCTAATAAGCTAGTCAGGTAGCGAAGTAGATAACTCGCAAGCTAGCGAACTAGAAGAGTCGCTAGTTAGCAAGATAAGAAGCTAGCTAGATAATAGAATAGCGACATAGGAAAATAACAAGATAACAGACTACTAAAATAGATGGTTAGGAAACTCCCAAGATATGCAGCTATCCCGCTAATCAGATAGCCAGCTAATAATATAACCAGCTAACAAGATATTGAGATATGAAAATAATAAGCTAGAAAGCGATTAGACTAGCCAGCTACATAGCTAGCAGAATAGTCCAATATCTCGTTATCATACTAACGAGATAGCTTGCTTATTAGCTATTCTGATAACTAGCTAGCAAGGTAGCTAAGTAGAAAAATAGGCTCATAACAGAATAATGAAGTAGTGAAATATTTAGCTAGATTGATAGTATTGCTGTTTTGCTCAATCGGTTTGTAAGTGGATTCGAAAGCTATGTTTGTGTAGTCTAAAGATAGCAAAATAGTAAGCTACCCTAATAGCATGCTATTAGGGTGATGTACACGAATTGGCTGAGCTTTGGCGCAACGGAGTAATGGACCTGATTGTTCCGTTGCGCATTTCTCGTGTTTTGCCAACTCCCCTACCCTATGCCGGAAGTGTCATTCGAGGGTATGCGCTTGTGGGGTTAAGAATGCGGGATACCACTCCCCTTCTTCCTGCCGCTGTAAGAAAATTGCTCGTAGGCCTTGCTTAGTTTATGAGGGGGCTCTAGCACCCTTTCATTCACGAGGAATGTCGAACGAAACACTCCCCGCCCTCTTTCGCACGTTCCCGAACAGCGTATGACCGTCCTTAATTTCTGAAGAAGTGCATTTGTTTGGCCGATTGCCTGCGGAGCGACGTGCAACAAAGGCATATGCAGAGCGGCTGAGGATTGTTATGGGTCGAAATGCGATCGAGTATGGATTTGATTCTCAAGAATTTGGAGGCTGTTTAGAGTCTTTCTTTAATCAAAATCTTTGACTTAAGCCGCTGCGCAGAGTTGCCAATTGAAGTTAGTGAGATATCAGAGTAGCAAACTAGCAAGGTAGCCTGCTACTAACATTCCTTTTGGATGAACGCGAATTGTTATGCAGAGAAAGTCTACCACTAAGCGTATGAAGTGCTTTATGAGCAGGCAAAATATGAGGTAAGAATAGCTAGATAGCTAGGAAGATAGCAGAATAGCAAAATATTGATCATAAATAATTTAGTGATGACCCCATGATAAGAAGTCAAAAAACAACTAAGAAGAGGCAGGGATGGCTAGGGAACGCACGAGGAAGCGGCGGGGAAGCAAAGCTTCCATGGTGATCTCTAAGTGAAGGACGCATTTCTGTTGGAGTCGATGTTGTGAGTCGGGTAGCCATAGAGCATTCTCCCAGAAAAGAACGTGGACCTAGGAGAAAGTACGCACGTGGCCGAAATCGGCCTTGAGAGCGAAAATAAGACCCTATTTTGAGAAAAATGGTACGAGTACACGTTTTGATTGGATATCTTGTCGCAGGAGGCGTCTCAGATGGGGTCTTTTTTTGGTCACGTCTGTCTCTTTTCGCGCTATGGGAGGTTCTTCGTTCGATTCTTAAGCCGGTTTAGCTCACGCCATCCTTCCGTGTTGGTATTGAGGGTGAATCGGGGTGATGGCGAGCCGTGGGCGCATGCAAGCAAGGTCGAGAGGTGCGACTCGTTGAAGGACAGATCTGATGAACTTTCGTTCGCTCCCTAAGGTGCGTTGTTTGGCGGCAATACTACATTCTGGTTTTCCTTCTTGTTGAATGGCGCATAAATAGCGAAGTATCGTTTATCTGCTTGTTATTGACAGGGGATTGTTCGAGAAATTCGAAATCATATCGATGGTATTTGGAATCGCGGCAGGGATTTGAAAACCGCGGCATATCGAATGCGGTGAAAATAGAGAGGCCGCATTCGCGAAACGAGTGAGCGATTGGTCGTTGGGGCCACGTTCCTCATAAGAACCCCTGGCGCTTTCTTTCGGAGTTCAGGGGACGGAGCTGCGATGCGCGCTTGTTTTGCAATCGTCGCCTCATTAGTTATTGCTTGTTAAAGCGATGGTTCTAGAAGGGGGCATTGATGATTTCGAAATGACTCGAAGAACAAATGTGAGGGGGCGGTGACAAGAGATTCAGAAGCTTTCTGAAGTAAGTCAGGTAAGGAGACCAGGAAAACTGGCTGATCATCGGATTCAATTGAAAAAAATAACCCGTTGAGTCGTTCTTTGCGCGCAGTGGTGAGAGGCGCTTCGGGGGTTAATGCATGCATGGGCCAAGGCCGATATATCAGGTGGAAAAGCCTGCACTCAATTCTCCCTAAAGAAAAGCTTGGTTCATCATCGGGGCGCATACGAGAAGAGAATAGGGGGCAATAAAAAGTGACCTGAAGACAGGTTCCATTAATTAGACCGCGCTAACGAAAATTGAAAAAGTAATAAGATTTCGGGGCGAATGGAAAGGCGGGCTCTGTGGCTAGTGGATAGCAAATTGCGTCGCTTGAGAACGCTTGTCGGACACGCGCAGAATAATCAAAGCTGAAGATGCGCGTGAGGGGATAGCTGCGAAGTAGTTTCCAGATATGAATAAGGAAGAAAATAGGCAAAGCATCGAACTCTGCAATTGAATTTAATGGCAGAAAATGTCGAAATATTAAACAGTCGAACAAGCGGGGATAACGTTAATCTTTACTATGTAAAGAATACACGAGAAAACTGTGAGTGATACCGAATTGAGACCTAAACAGCGTAAGAACGAGATTAGGTTTCGGTATAGCGTTATAGCCTCATCCGAAGGTCTCCCATAATCGGCGAAAAAGGGTAGGGGGTTGAGGGCTGGATGGCTTTCGCTTTCATATCAGGAGCGGAACCTGGTGGTGCTGAAGGGCAGAGAGCTTATTAGCAAGTCACAAGAAAAAGCTCGTTTGTAAGAGAAAATCGTACATAGTTTACGTCAGAACATAATAAGAGGAGGGGCAATAAAATAAGAATGTAGTTGAGATTTCACACGAGTTTTCGAACTCAAATGAGCAGGATCGCCACCATGTGAAGGAAATAATGGCGAGAGGGAGCAAGGCTCCTGATGCGCAGGAGTGGAAGAGGGAAAAGGAGAGGGAGAAGAAAAGGAGACGAATCGGGTTTAGAATAAAGGGAGTTCGTTCTCTCTTATGAAAAAGCAAGAAACAGATTGATGAAATAAGTTGCAGGGGGGAGCTAAGGATATCTCGATAACATCCCAAATATCCTAAAGGAAGACGCGGGCATGAGATTGATCATTCTCGTATTGGCGGATTGGAATAAGGGGCCTTAACGCTTATTGGGAAAACGGAGCGGTGCTCGGTTTCATGGTCTTAAGAGTATTTGCTTGAGGGCGATTCGCTCTTGAAGAGTTTTATGAAAATGCGCTAGATCACATGGATAGAGCAATAAAAAGACTCAAACGAATGATGCGATTTATACGCGAATGAGACCAATAGGGGACGCGCTTAGATGGCATGCACTAAATAGTTTAAGGGCAGCTTGTTCGTTCGGGGATAAGGGTTCCCTCTTCGTTTCTGCAATGATTTTTCATGCTTCCTGCAAGGCAAAACTGAAGTTTATTGCCCCGCCTACTATTTCTCTATGCTCCTACGAAAGCAGCGTGAAAAGGGGAGTTCTCGGGTGTCGACGGCCGGGATTAAGCATTTCTATAAGTAGACATAAGGTCGTTATGCGGCAAGTGCATGCTCTTCATGAAAAGCGGCCTATCAGCTTTCGAGGCGCGAGCTATGCAATGGACCTATGCAATGAGTCAGTGAGGCGAAAGCCCGGGAGGTGCGACCTGTGATATCGGCGCATGAGGCAAACGTCCAGAGGGTGCAAGCCGTGGGGTCAAGCCGAGAGACGCATCCTAAGAAACGTAACCTTTGAAATGAACCCATGAAATGAACCCATGAAATGCAACCGAAGAGATGCATCCGTGCGGTTACGTATTTCGGCCCTTCAGGCTTCTATGCTGGCAGCGATTCCCTGCGGTTCAGCAATATGCCTGGATAAGAGTAGTTAGATAGTAATCTAATTAAATAGTAAGCTAGCTGAATATCCCATTAGCAAACTAGCCTACTAGCAAGCAAGAACAATCCCATGCTTTCGCGCGTGCAAAATCGGATAACCCAAAATCAGACGCGTGGTCGTGCCCAGGCATTCCCAATTGGCCACGAGGCGATTCCTGCTTTAGCCATTCCCTCTTACGATGAAAATGGTTATGTTCGAGGCTTCATCAAGGGAGGTGTCTGCAATGTACTCTGCAATCCTCGAAGGCAAAGCTGCAACTTGGTTTCGCGCCGCGCGCACGCGCTCTTGGTTCGCGACGGTTCTGATTCTGGTGCTCTGCGCGCTGGCGCTTTCGGCGTGCGGCTCTGGTGGCAACGGCGGAGGCGAAGCAGGCGGCAACGCAACGGGGGAAGGTTCCTCGGCACCCGTCGAATTCGAATACGGAAACGAGGTCGAGCATTGGGATGTGGCCTTGCCCGACCGTTCGCGTGATTCCTTCGACGAGGTGGCATATAACGCGGCACTTCAAGAGTTTCGGGCGGCGATGGGCAGCGACGATGCGTCGGCCCTTCTGAATGCCTACGACAAACTCGAGCGTCTTTTCGCCGACCTGTCGAGCGATCGTGCGCTTGCCGACTTCGATTGCGCGTGCGCCGGCTTTGCCGAGTCTGCTGCGAGCGCGTATGCGGCAAAGCAGGCGGCGTATGATAGCCATTACCAAGAGTGCGCACAGGCATTCATGGATGCGCTTGAATCGAAGCACGGAGAGGCTTTCAGGGCCCATATCGGCGAGGGGTTCTCGAGCGTTCTGGACAATTCGAGCACGATGTCTTCGGAAAGCGCTGCGCTGCGAGCGAAGCGTGACAATCTTGCGAGCCAATACAGTGCGCTCGTGTCGCGGGACGCGAGCGACGCCGAGCTCAAACGCCTCTATGTTGAGCTCGTCAATGCGAACAATGCCTGGGCGCGAAGCTTGGGATACGAGAACTACGTCGAGTACGTGTTCGCTACGGAATATGGGCGCGATTACACGATGGCCGAAATTGAGGCGGCGCAAGATGAGGTTGCGAGGGAATTCGTGCCGGTGTATCAGAGCTATGTGGCCGACGTTATGGGCGACGATATCGATGGCGCCTTCGATGCTCTCGACGAAAGCGAAGAGACGCTTATGGCGAACGCGCGAGCATGCGTGGCGTGTGTTTCGCCTGCGCTTGGGGAATCGTTTGACCACCTTGTCGATAACGGCTTGTATGACATATCGGCGTCGGAAGCTAAGGTTCGCAACAGCTATACCGTGGAAATGGCGGCGTACAATGATGGCTGCGTTTTCGTGAATCCCAATACTGAAGTGGCGGACTGCGCGGCAATCGTGCATGAATTCGGCCACTTCAACCACATGTATCGGGTGCGCGCGAATTCGTTTATGCCCAATACCGTTGTCGATGTGCAGGAAATTATGTCGCAGGGCCTGGAGCTTCTGTGCTACGACCATTACGACGTGCTTTGCCCTGGGTATGGCGATGCGCTTCGAGAATACGTGCTGTTCGACAAGCTGGTTGCGGTACGCGAGGGGTTTGCCATAAACGAAGCGGAGACGCGCGTCTATTGCGAGCCCGATTTGACGGTCGATAAGGTCGATGCCATTTGGGCTGAGGTGTACGAGAAGTACTCGTGGCCGGTGGACGCGAATGAATGGCTTTCGACGTCGCACCTGTTCACCTCGCCGTTTTACTATGCCGCGTACGGCACTTCTGCGCTTGCCGCGCTCGATTTGTTTGCGGAATCGCGCAGCGACTATGCCGCGGCCGTTGGTACGTATCTACGCTTGAGCGAGCTTGCGCCCGAAACGACGTATTGCCAGGCGCTTCGAGAGGCGGGCTTGCCCAATTATCTCGAAAAAGGCCAGGTAACGGCGTTCTCGATTCGACTTGCGAACGCGCTTGGGGTGTAAGGCTCCAGGGGCACATGGGCCCATGACGCGCACGACGCGCGCATGCGCCTGATGGCCCTGCCTGGAACTTGAAGCCTGGGGCTTTCGCGGCGGCCATCCAACAGGGCTGTGTGAGCTGGTGATTGGGCTTCTCGCCCTATGGGAATGCTTAGCGTGAAGAGTCATCACGTGGCTTGCGAGGCGTGGTCGAGGTGCCCATGTTTGCGGGCTTGCCCTCTTCCGGTCTTCGCACAGTTCGCGGGGATGGACAGCATGCAAAGGCTCAATTTCGCATCTTGAAAAACCAGGGGTCCGCATCTTAGACTATCCCATGATGGGAGAGTCGGTCGGCGCCTCCTTGCGGCAGATGGGAGATGCATGAAAGAAGAGCTGCTTTCGATTGGCGAATTCGCGAAGCTGCGCGGCGTTTCGGTGAAATCGCTTCGGTATTACGAGCGCGTTGGTGCGCTTAAGCCAGCTTACGTGAATGAGGAATCGGGGTATCGGTATTACTCCATCAATCAGATTTCCGATTTAGACATGGTGACCACCTTCATTGAGCTGGGTGTTCCGTTGAAGGAAATCGCTTCGACCGCGGCTTTGGGCTACGGGCAAAGCGAGCTTATCGAGAAGGGGCGCGAGCTGGCGAGGGAGCGCATCGGGCGCGCCGAGGCGCAGCTTCTGCAGCTCGACCGCTATGCCGACGAGATCGCCGAGTCGCAACGATTCCAATCGAAGAAGCGCTATGAGCGCGAATTTGCCGAGCGACTTTTACTGTGCGCGCCACTTGGCGGCGATTTCGATATGCGCCGCTATGCTCGGGTGACGAGCGCGATATACGAAGCCGCGCCGGGCATGCGGCTTGTCCCCCTGTATACGGAAGGGGTTGCGCGCGGGCTTGGCGCGCCTTTCTTGGGCGTTTCGTTAGGGGAAGAAAGCGGGCTCGTCGCATACGTGCAAGTGGAGATGCTGCCGAGCTATCCCTTCGACGCCGAGGCCGCAACACGTGTCGCGCTGGAGAAGGGAATGACGCTTGTGTGCCTTCCTGCTGGGCGATATTCGTGCGACCGTGTGCGCTCGGCCGATTTTTCCGAATGCTTTCAATTCGGATTGGACAAGATTGGTGCCGCGAATGGCCCCGTGCTGCTCGCAGAGCAGTGGGAACCCGCTTCGCTGCCCCATGCGTTTGTGCTGGAAGCGCAGGCGTTCGTCAGCTAGTTTTTGCGTGCGACCGAGGCGTAGGCGATGGATTTTCTGCGCGGTAATGCGCGAGCACTGTCGCTCGATACTGGCAAGTTTTGACGATGCCTTTCGTTCGTTATCGCAGATGAAGCGACTGATTTGTCTGTTGCTATCCTGATAGCTAAGTAGCAAAATAGCAAAATAGTATACAGAAAGCTGCTGGTAAGCGAATCGTGCTGGCAGCATTCTTCTGCGTTGGCGCAATTTGTAGAGCCCCGCGTTAATTCGACATGCTTGCGATTCGTTTCGTTCGACATGTGGGCGTTCAAGTTGAAATGGTTTTGCTTTCGCGGCATCAACTGCATGGGCGGCAACTGCGCTAGAATCCAAGGCATTATTTTCGGAAAGCGAAAGGGCAGGCGTGCGAGGCGACCATCGAATCATATTGGGCATCGACCCCGGCCTGGCGAATACCGGCTGGGGCATTGTGGAACAGGATGGGTCGCGGCTTCGATGCCTTGCGTACGGCTGCGTGTCGACGCCTGCGTCAATGGAGCTTTCGCAGCGCTTGCTGAAAATCGCGCAGCAAATAGGAGCTGTGGTCGATCGCTTTAAGCCTACGTGCGTCGGCATCGAAACCGTGTGGTTCGGGCAAAACATCACGGCGGCGTTTTCCACGGGGCAGGCTCGTGGTGCGGCGCTCGTGGCGTGCGCGCAGGGCGGGCTTATGGTTGGCGAATTCACGCCGCGCCAGATCAAGCTTGCGGTAGTGGGTGAGGGCACCGCTGAAAAAGACCAGGTCCAGTACATGGTGAAGCAGATTCTAGGCTTGGACGACGTGCCCCATCCCGACCATGCTGCCGACGCGCTCGCCGCTGCGATTTGCTATGTGACCCACGGGCCGCGCGCCCAGCGCACATAGGTGCGACAGGTGCGGCGTTCGGTTTGGCGTGTTGCCGTGGGCGGCTGGGCTATTGGCGGCGCTTTCGGCGGACCAACGGCTTGTTGCGTATTTGCCGTAGGCCTGGCCCGCCGTTTGGCGTGGGTTGATGATTCTACCGAGCGCAGGCTTGTGTTGTGTGCGCGGTTCATCGGTTCGCACCCAGCGCACATAGGCTGCTGCGTATTTGTTCGAGTTCGAGAAAGGGCTGTTCATGAGCGTGTTGTTTTTGGAATACCCGAAATGTTCCACCTGCAAAAAGGCCAAGAAGTGGCTTGACGAGCATGGCGTGGAATATGTTGATCGCGACATCACGACCGAAAACCCCACGGCGGTCGAGCTTGCCGAATGGCATGCGCGTTCGGGGTTGCCGTTGCGGCGCCTCTTCAACACGTCCGGCATGAAATATCGCGAGCTTGGTATTAAGGTGAAGCTCGACGCCGGCATGACCGACGCCGAGTGCTTCGATGTGCTCGCGTCCGATGGCATGCTCGTGAAGCGTCCGTTGCTCGTGGGTGACGATTTCGTGATCCCCGGTTTTAAGGAAGAGACGTGGGCCGAGGCGCTCGGGCTCGATCGCTAGACGCCTGGTTTGGCAAGAGTATCGTTTCAGGTTGGTGGCGACCAGCGGTTTGGTTGAGTGCTTCCGAATGGTAGGCTTGCTGACCTGTGTCGTGAAACGCTCGCGCGTTGCGGCGACTGCGTTCGCGCGTGCCCCACGAAGTCGATTTCGATGAAATGATCGAACGGGGCGCTTCCCTGTGCGTAGTTGCGTAGAATGGGCTCAATGAAGCGGCGCAGCGAAAGGGAGCAGGTGCATGATTACCGTTGAGACGATCCGAGGGCGCCATTCCGTGCGTGAATATGACGGAAAGCCTCTTTCGCGGACTGAGTTCGACGCGCTTGGTGCCGTGGTGGAGGAATGTGCGCGCGAAAGCGGCCTTGATATTCAACTTGTGGGCGACAACCCCGAGGTTTTCAACGTGATTGCGCGTTTCGGTTTGATTCGCGGGTGCCGCACGCATGTCGCATTCGTGGTTGATGACGGGAAGGCGCGCGGCGTGGCCGCCGACGAGGCCATTGGCTATTGGGGCCAGAAAATCGTGCTTGCCGCGCAAGATATGGGGCTCAATACGTGCTGGTGCGCGCTGTGCTCGCGCACGAAATCGCGCGCCGTTGTGGCGCCGGGGAAGAAAATTCGCCTGATCATTGCGGTGGGCCACGGGAAAACGCAAGGCTTTTCACGGAAGACGAAGAGCGTCGAGGCACTTTCTTTCGTCGAATGCGCGAAGGCGCCGGCGTGGTTTGCGGCGGCCATGGAAGCCGCGCAGCTGGCACCTACGGCGATGAATAACCAGAATTTCAAGATCACGCTGCTTTCCGACGGGAAAACCGTGCGCATTGATGCGTCGCAAAGCGGGCTCAACGTGATTGACGAGGGCATTGTGAGGTGCAACTTCGAAATCGCCGCGAACGAGGCTGGCGCCGATTGGCGTTGGGAGCGTGATATCTAGGAAGTGATGGGCGCTTCTCTAGGGGCATGCTCCGGGGTGCTCTGGGATTTGGCTGCTGTCGATTGGGGTTGTTACGACGATTGAGTGGGAGTAAGTCGATAGGGTTCTGACCTGCACTTTTGAGTACCACACTGTGCCGCTGAGTTTCGTTTCGTACGAGAGTCATGGCAAAGCCACCAGCGACGGCGGTGAGTAAAGACGATTTCCTAGCCTCCGTTCCCTCGTTGGGACGGAGGCTTTTCCTTTGCCGTTTTACTCCCTTTCACCTGCGATTTCGCCATTTGCTCCCCGTGTTTCAAGACGGCAAGGCACGGTGCGGTATTCGGAGGAATGGGAGTAAGGATTTATCCCAACTGAGTAGGCGCTCGGCTTTTGTCCCCGAGGGCGAAAAGGGGCCGTTTCGGGGCCCGTGAAACTCAAATCGAACTCAATGGGCATTTTTTGCGGTCTCCGTACGGCGTTTTCCCAGGTGGTTGGACGCCATGCAGGTGTTTACGAGCTAAGGGCAGCTGGAGGGCATCTGCGCTGTTGGCCTCGACGCAGTGGCGCGAAGAAGACGGGCTCGGTGCCCTACTCGTGCAGCCGCCTGGTGAGCGGCGCAGGCAGGTTCGTGCCGGTGGAATCTTAGGAACTTCAGAGTTGAAGTGTTCCACGGGGCATGCTGACCGCCCGGCCAAAGACGACCGCGCGCGGCCCGTGGGCGAACTGTTCGACAACAGCAGTTCGCTTTCAGGCTCGGGCGCCATCCGCGCGGGTGAGAGGTGGTGGCGGGCGCGTTCTTCGCGCGCAACTCGAAAGACGTGCGCACGGTGGTAACCGAGGGCAGTGTGGTGTGCGGTGCGGAGGCGTGCGCGAACTTCTGGGTCTGCGGTTGCTCGGTGCTTACCCGCGTGGATGGTATGAACGCACTCTGGTGCGTGGTGCAGATACAGCGTGCGTCTAACCCGTGCACGGCTTTTGAGCCGATTGACCTGCATGGGCTCAAAGCGTCCGCGCTGGGGAGCGTGACGTATGCATTGGCGTGCGCTCGAAGCTAAAGACGATTCTGGTGGACCCAGACTGGTTGCTGCGGGGAACTCAGATATTTGACGGTGGAGCGGGATGGGGAGCCCCGCGTCCCTTATGGAGGCGCGAGGGCTTAACGAGTTCAAGAATTCTTTGCCGTTAGAGGTAGCTGCGCAGCCAATCGGGCATGCTGGAATCGTCGATGGACCATGAATCTTCCTCGTGTTCGCTTTCCTCCCAGTTACTTTCGTCACCATCGAAGAACTTGCGCCTGTTGCACTTGTACTTGACTACAGTGTCGCCTTCGCGACGGTACTCGTTCCAGTAGTAGTTTCGCTTTCCATACCCGTCCCATTCTTGGGTTCTGTAGATAACCATGTTTGCTCCTTTCGTTTATGCGCGCATGCGCGCGATGAACATGGCCTGGCCGATGGCGTGCAAGACGCTGACCACTACCGCACATGCTAGCAGCGCTATGAACAGGCGGAGTATCCGCTTCCTCTCGCGGCTGTTCTCGCCACCGAAAAGGCCTGTGCGGGCCTTCTTTTCGATTGCTGTTTGGCCGCGCTCCATTTGTCGCTCCGTTTCTCTTGCGGTTATTGAGTGCCTTCAGGGGGTTATGCCGCCCGGCAGTAAAGTCTCGTCTGGGGCCTTACGATGGTCTGGCCCTCGGCGAGGTCGACCCCGAGGGCGGCCGCGTACGAGACCGCGTCTGGCGAGGCGTGCTGGCTTTCGGGTAGCTTGCGGAGGAACCAGTCGACGTCCACGACCTTCGGTTCTGCGGCGAACGTCTCCACGGCGGGCGGGACGGGTGCCTGGGCAACCACCTTGGCTGCTCCGTCGGCGATGGCCTTTGTGCCCTTTGCCGCCGATGCGGGCAACATCGCACGCAGGTCGAGCTTGCCGCTCACGAGCAGGCCGATGCCGATTCCGACGGCTGCGGCGGCTATGCCCGTCACCATCCTGATGGCGATCTTTTTCTTCGGGCAGCTCTTTTCGGCAGCAGAGGCGTCGACCTCTCTGACGTCATCGATCGCCCGTTCGTCATTCTTGGTCTTGCTGTGCTTGCCTTCCTTCATCTTCCTTCTCCTTCCAATTGCTTATCGCATAATGTGACATTGCCTTATTTATGAAATCAAACGCACCTTGTCCGATTCCTATTTCCAAAAAGAGCTCTAGATACTGGTCTTCAAGCAGCTTGTTCCATAGGAGCCAGGCAAGCATCTCGGCATGCTCCTTCGCCTCATCTGGCGTTTGCCTACCCGTCAGCCGCAATAAATTGCCGAGCACCTGCTGTATCAGCGGAGAATCGGGGGTTAAGACTTCCTCGGCGCTTGCAGAATCGAGGCTCGTGAAATAGCGTTCCAGATCTTCTTCGACAGCCGCGTTGTTTTCGATAAGCCTCAGCCTTGACGAGTCGGGTGCATCAAGAAACGCGTTGCAGAAATCCTCGGAGCCTATTCCCAGCTTTTCTTGAAATGCCGATTCGAATTCCGAATCGTCCACCGGGCAGCCTAAGTCGATGAGAAGGGCCTTCGTCGAGTCGACCAGCGCTTCCGCCAGGCGCTTCCGCAGAAGTGCTTGGACCGCCTCCTTCGGGTTTCGCCCATGGGATGCCCTGTTGAGCTCCTCGCAGAACTTGAGCTGCCTGTCCAACTCTTTGCGCTTCGCAGTTAGTTCCTCCAGCTGTCTTTCGGTTATTTCCTCGAACGGCTGCTCGGCGCTTCCCATCTCATCAAAGGCCCTCTTGATGGAGGCCAGGCTATAGCCCATTTTCTGGTATTGACCTACGAGGGCAACTTTCAGTACATCCTCCTCATCGAAGAAACGCCTGCCTTGTCTGCTGTCCTCGGGGCAAAAGATGAAGTAACGTGAATCGTGTTTGTCGCATATCTGCTGGATGTTGTCCCTTTTAACGCCAGTCATCCTTGATACGTCTTTTATTCGCCACATGGTCTTACCTCCTTGAATGGAGAATAAGGTATGCTCAAACTGTCATTCTATTAGACAGTTCAAAAAATCAAATAAATAGTTCTCTGCTTTTCAACTGGCGCCCCTATTTGTGACCATCCGAGAAGATGTACGGCAGCAAGGGCCGCGTTTTGTTCGGGAGGTTTCGCATGGGGCCGATCGTGGTGGCGCTCATAGGCGGGGCGATGACGCTCGCTGGGGGGTTCTCCCCATCTCGCGAAGTCGCGCCGTGATGGAGGTGAAGAACGACGAGTTGACGAAGCGCGTCAAGAAGCACAACTGCCTGGCTGCGCGCGCCGATCGCCTGGAGCGGGACGTGGCCGTGCTCCGTCGCGACGTGGAGTCGCTCGATGAGAAGATGGACGATGAACGAGTTTCTGACGAGCAACACCTGGGAATGACGCCTACTGCACTTCCGTGGTGCCAGGGGTGTTTGATGAATATCGTCGTTGTGCATTACACGGCGACGAGTGCGAGCGCACGCAACAACCTGCCGTCCTTTTCGCGATTCGCCGCGGGCGCATAGGCACACTACTTCATCTATAAGGAGGTCTTGATGCGGCCGCCCGTTCACGAGCGCGAGATTGGCCTGTCCATGGGTTTGATATCCTCGCCGTGGGACAACGCGGCCACGCTAGGTTTGTTCGGGCATATCGAGTCCGTACGCAATCGCGCGAGGGCGCACACGGCTCTGGGGGATTAGAGCCCCGTGGAATTCGGGAAGGCCAACTGGTCGGAGGACGAAGACCGCCCGAAGGCGGCGTAGAAGGTGTCAATTGAATCGTGAGTAGATTCAAATTCGCGACGTGAGCAACGCTAATCGTTCCGCGAACGCCCTTCGCTCCAAGTTCTATGTATGTCCAGTGTGCGGCAACGTGCTCTCCGTCATAGGTGGGGCCGTCGTCTCGCGCTGAGGGATCGCGCTGTCGCCGCTTGAGGTCGAGCCAGCCGAGGGGAAGCACGCCATAGACGTATAATTCGTGGAGGACGAGCTGCATGTGTCGCTGGCGCACCCTATATCGAAAGAGCACCACGTGTCGCTCATCGTTGCCGTCTCGCCTGACCGGATGCAGGTCGTCAAGCTCTACCCGGAGGGCGACGCCGCAGCAAGGTTCAGGGGGTCTGGGGTACGCGATGCGTTCGCCTACTTCAACCGGCACGGGCTGTTCCGCATGAAGGTATGGTGCTATCCCGTTTGTCCAATGTGCTAGTCTGGGACCCTTCTCGAGGCTCAAGAGGGAGATTCGATCGCTCTCCTGCGAGAAGGCTTGCTGAGTGGGAATAACTGAATATACGTTCGATATATTGTTATAGTACCAGGTTGTAGGCGTAGTTCCGATTGAGGCTACGCCTACTATTGTAGGCTTATAGGACAAAAAGTGTGTCCAAAAATGGACGTTGACCCAGGTCAGCGTCC
>OLRB01000377.1_pt1 | contig 33981 bp, 40 predicted proteins | sample 1672751 | NCBI WGS metagenome assembly OLRB01 (sample SAMEA3136720, study PRJEB25190) | human gut metagenome | biome: human gut; feature: human-associated habitat; material: faeces | place: Austria | collected 2013
ATAGTGTTTATATTTTATCCTTATTCAAAAGAAATATGCAGTTCCCGGCGTTTTCTGCCAAGATCCTCCAGTTCTTTTTTTGCTTTTACAAGCTTCTGCAGGCCCTGAAGATCGGACGGATCCCAGTTTCTATTCTTTTCCGCAAGGCTTTCCTGCTTGATTCGGAGAAGCGTGTCCGCAAATGCCTGATCCTGTTCCTGCTGCGTTTCCAGATGAATCGTGGCGTTAAATAAAGAAGCCACCTCTCTCTGTTCCTCGCTGTCCGGGAAGCTGTTCAGAAGTCTTGCAGGATTTATTTCGCCCTCTTCTCTCTGCTGAAACAGCATCTGAGCCACCTCCCGGTAAAGGGGAACAACAAAATCCTCCGGAGTCAGATACTGGGCTACCTTGTCAAATATCTTCGGATAAGTGACAAGCCAGGTAAGCATAAGCTTCTGGGAAGTGTCTGACGCCGACTCCTTTTTCTTTTTTTCCGGCGAACCGGATTTCGGCTGAGTCCGGTGCTCTGCAGGAGTCCCCTTTAAAGCCAGCGTATTCACACGCTTTTTCAAATCCTCACTGCTGATCCCATAACGTCCTCTGTATATTTTAACGACAGCGTCGATGTAAAGATTTCGTTCCAGCTCATCCTTCAGTTCCAGAAGCATCTGTGCACACCGCTCAAAAAACTGATTCTGACCCTGAGGATCATTCATGGAAAATTCGTTTTCCGCCACCTCAACCCGGAACAGAAAGCTGTCCCTGGCCTCTTCAAGCCTCTGTTCAAAGGCCTCCGGTCCCATATTCCGGATAAATTCATCCGGATCCTTATAGGGCTTCAGACTGACAACTCTGGAATTTACCCCTGCCTCCCGAAGAATCGGAATTCCCCTGAGCGCCGCCCGGATTCCCGCTTCATCACTGTCATATAAAAGCAGCACTTCCTGAGTATAGCGCTTAAGAAGACTTGCATGTCCTGATGTAAGCGCTGTTCCCAGAGATGCCACCGCGTTGGTAAAGCCAGCCTGGTGCATGGAAATCACATCCATATAGCCCTCGCAGAGGATCAGATATTTTTTCCTTGTGGTCCGGGCAATGTTCAGCCCGTAAAGATTCCTGCTTTTATCAAAAATCTTTGTTTCCGGAGAGTTGAGATATTTAGGCTTCGCATCTCCCATAACGCGTCCGCCAAAGCCAATGACCCTGTTATTTACATCCATGATCGGAAAGATCACCCGGTTCCAGAATTTATCATACATTCCGTGCCGTTCGTCCACATTAAAAAGCCCAGACTCTCTCAGCCGGTCATCCGGATAGCCTTTGGCTTTCAGATAGCGGTACAGGCCTCCGCCGGCCCGGTCCGAATACCCCAGCCCGAACTTTCTCATAGTCTCCTCGCTGAGTCCCCGGTTTTTCAGATAATCAAGACCTGTCTGACCTTTTTCTGTGCGAAGCTGATAATAAAAATACTGCGCCGCCTGTTTATTGATCTCCAGAAGCTCTGCTTTTTCCTGAGCCTTCTGTCTGACTTCTCTGGAGTATTCGATCTTCGGAAGCTCCACCCCCGCCCTGTCTGCCAGATGCTTTAAGGCCTCTCCAAAAGTATAATTCTCATACTCCATAATAAAATTAAATACATTCCCTCCTGCTCCGCAGCCAAAGCAGTAATACATCTGTTTGCCGGGCGTTACGGAAAAGGAAGGAGTTTTTTCGTTATGAAAAGGGCACAGACCAAAATAGGAATTTCCCTTTTTTGTAAGTCTTACATATTGGGATACTACGTCTACAATATCATTTTTGCTTCGTACTTCTTCAATGATATCGTCTGAATAGCGCATAGACATCCTCCTCTGTTATTTAATAGCTGTCCCATGACTGAGGTATGTAAATTTCCCGGAACTTTGTCATAGAATACTGATCTGTCATTCCGGAGAGATAATCGCAGACCGCTCTGTCTGTGGACTCTCCTTTTAGAAGCAGATCCCGGTATTCTCTGGACATTGCCTCCGGATGCTCTATATAATACCGATACAGCTCCTTCAGCATATTGATCGCCTTTTTTTCCTCGCGCTTGGCTTCCCGGTGATCATAAACGCTCCGGAACATCAGCTCCCTGAGATCCATAAGCGCTTCCTGTATCTCCTCTGACATCTGGATCCGGTCTCTGTCCATACTGTTTTCTATAATGTCATGTACAAAGGTATTCAGCCTCTCTCTTGTGGTGTAGCCCAGAAGCATTCTCATGGTTACGGGAATATCGTCCTCTGTAATAATGCCGGCTCTCTGCGCATCGTCCATATCATGATGAAGATAGGCGATCTTATCAGAAAACCTTACCACCTGTCCCTCCAGAGTAGAAGGATTCCCGCTGGTACGGTGATTCAGGATCCCGTCAATGACCTCCCAGGTCAGATTGAGACCTTCACCGTTTTTTTCCAGAACCTGCACTACCCGGGCGCTCTGTTTATAATGAGCAAAACCGCCCGGACTGATCTCATTAAGAGCTTTTTCTCCAGCATGACCAAAAGGCGTGTGTCCCAGGTCATGTCCCAGCGCAATGGCCTCCACCAGATCCTCATTCAGTCTGAGAGCCTTGGCAATAGTACGGGCGATCTGAGAAACCTCCAGTGTGTGAGTGAGACGGTTTCTGTAATGATCTCCCTGAGGCGCCAGAAAAACCTGAGTCTTATCCTTCAGTCTGCGAAACGCCTTACTGTGAAGAATCCTGTCTCTGTCCCGCTGAAATACAGTGCGCACATCACATTCTTCTTCCGCCCGTTCCCGTCCTATGGATCGGACACTGCAGGAAGCATAGGGACTTAAAAGCTCCAGTTCCCTTTTTTCCATGCTTTCTCTTATATTCATAGGCAATTCCTCCACAGAATGACAAAATACCCCTTATTAATTATATTCTACACAAAGCTTCAAATTCCTCTTTTTTTCAAAAAAATAAGCATATGGATTTTTCCCGACACGGGTTTATTAAACAGGCAAGACTATATAAACTCTCAGACTTATTAAAAAGATCTTGTCAGTATGCAAAAAACTCTTAACATCACATCAATCTCTGTGATATCAAGAGTTCTAAATCAGAATGCGGAAGATGGGACTTGAATAAAAATTACTGCATATTGGATAATGCCTATTTTAAGGCATTTCCAGCTCTATCAACTACACTGTGCAACATAGTTTCGCGCACTTTTTGCCCCTTTTCTGCCCCCTCTATTTATACCTATCATTTTTTCGTTTGCCCCTTCATTTGCCCCTCCGATGATACAATATTCACCCCGCCAAATCAACCTTGGCGGGGATTTTAATTGACAATATTATAACAAAAGCGCCTGGCACAAAGCCAGACGCCCTTTATCATTCGTGTATTTTTCTCTATTGCTATAATATCCTATTTTTATGGTAAAATCAAGCTTATTTTACAGTGCAATCAGATCTCTCCATGTCTTATCTCCACAGATTCCATCCGCTTTCAAAATATCTTTCCGGCTCTCCTGATATTTTGTCAGCGCATGGATTGTATTGGTGCCGGCTACTCTGTCCAGAGTAAGCGGCTTGCCATCCTTACCCTTAAATCCTCTGGCAATCAGGATCTCCTGTAAAAGCAATACGGATAATCCGGTATCTCCCTTTTCGACTGTTTTTGGCTCGAACATATAATGACCTCCTGTTGGTGTGGTTGGTGTGTCCTTAGTATATCTAAGTACATGTGTCCAAGGATAATTACGATAGGATCGAATCAAGAACTCTCTCCCTGTCTGATCTCCCGGTTTGCCGCCTGTGGCAGTTCCTTTTTCGTTGATGGACGCTTCGACTTCCTTTCCATTGCCACAATACATTGCTGTATGGTGAGATGTATTCAGAAGCACATCTCCACGAATTAGTCCTGCTCCAGTCTTGAGATTCACCTCATGAGTGACGACCTCAAAGCCATTTTTTGTGAAGACTTTGAGCATGTTGCCTGTATAGGTTGCTCCGCCTGTTTTGACCGGAATCCCGGCATTCTGACAAGCCTGAATAACTGCTGCCGAACAGTCGTAGTCTCCCTTCTCTCCCCATCTGTAGATTTGATCATATCCATGGGAATTGTCTTTCGCCCATGCTTCCATCTGCTGTACTGCTTTTTCAATCTTGCTCATAGGTTTTTCTTCCCCCTCTGTGTAATTTTTATAGAAAACATTCCGATCAACATTGCCATTGATTCCCGGAATCTTGGCTTTTGAGCTATACTGCCAGCCTATACCAAAATCAGGACGTAACCTTTCCTGTATCCACCCATTATCATTGGCTGGATATCTGGCAATCCAGCAGTCGTATTTTTTAAGAACTGCTGTCAACACATTCTGATACCAGTCCACGTTGCAGTAGATACCGACTTTGTACCCTGCTGCCTGAATTTTTTTAAAAAACGCCAGGGCAATCTTTTCCACTGCTGCACTTCCAAGTTTTCTCTGATCGGACCATTCCAGATCGTAAAACACCGGGAAATTAAGCCGGCGTTTGTTCAAAACTTTCAGCACGCCTTCTGCTTCCTGTTCTGCCTGTGCTGGGCTTTTGGCATAGCTGTATTTATAAACACCAACCGGGATTCCATGTTGAGTACAGCCCTTATAATTCTGCTCAAAGGCACTGTCTGTTTTATTTCCCTTTTCCGTGATCCTCAAGATCGCAAATCCCATTCCGTAATCTGCTACCGTCTCCCAGTCAATCTTTCCCTGGTAGGCAGATACATCTATTCCCTTTATTTCCATAGATTTTCCTCCAATAGAAAAGAGAGCCTGTTTCCAAGCTCCCTTGCTGATTCTTATTTATCTTACTTTTTCCATCAATGCCTCCTGAAGCACCTGGGAAAAATTCACCCCTGCTCTGATGGCAGCTTCATTTAACCATTCAGGAATACTCAGTGTTTTCTTCACTGCTTTTGAACAGTGTTTCCGTCTATACTCCATCAGATCAAATTCTACAACTACCAGAAAACCATCTTCCACCTGGATTTTCCCAGGAGCTGAGGCTTCTGGAATCTTTTCGCCAGCTTCCTCCATGGTTGTAATAGACAGACCCAGAGCCTCCACTGCCATTTCATAAGCCTGTTGCATATCGTCCCCTTGTGTCAGACACTCTGGAATGTCTGGGAACTCTACCCAGAACCCTCCCTCCTCTGCTTCGTGGAAAATAGCAGGATAAAATAATTTATTCATATTGACACCTCCGCGATATTCTGAGGCAGGGGCTTATTTCAGCCCCGCCTGTTTCAGTATTGCCTGCTCCATTCCCTTTTTCAGGTCTTTGGAGTGATAAGGAACGACTACCGTTCTTCCTGTTTCTCTACATATCAGTTTTTTATGAGAGCCGTTCTGGCCGATCTCTTCAAAACCGTTCTGCTTAAGAAACTTTAGCATCTCTTTCGAGGTCATTGGCATCTTTTGTATCTCCTTTCCTTATCATGTTTATATTGTATCACGTATTATTACGTATGTCAATATTATATACGTATTTTTATGTATTATTTGAGCAAAAGAGGACGATCACTCGCCCTCTGAATCCTTATTAATCACTTTGTCAGCTACTTCCAGACCTTTTACAAGGACCTGGGGTACATTGAAACCAGTCTCAACAAAATTCTCGCAGATAGAGCGAATCTCATTTACTAAAAGAGATGCCAGTACAAACCATCCCAGAAGTGTTGTAATCTGTAAATCAATATGTAGCACCGTTCCGATCTCAATAAACACTGCACTTGCCCCGAATGCTACTGCAATCATCATCCAGTATCCCAGTTTTTTCAGTACGCCTTTCCATCCGGCCATAGAGTTTTCCTTGTGCATCATGCGGCTTTTCATCCAGCCGGTGAGCCAGTCCGCCACATTAAATCCCAAAAACAGTGCAAAGAGAATCCAGTGCTCTCCAAAGATATATGTAAGTACCGCTACTACAGATCCCATCAAAGCATTATAAGTATCAATCACTTTCATATTTTTTCCCTTTCTCGGCATTGTGCCGGCGCAAATTTAAGTATTAAAAAAAGACCTCTACGGTCTGTCTCTGATTGCCATATTGTGCTCCTGTAAGTGTGTTGAATATTGCTTTAGACTACTTCTTTCCAGATGTTCTGGTCTACCCCAAATGCACCGGGTTCCCAAACATTGTTCGGTACCATGGATTCCCGCTTTTTGCCGTTGTGGGTAACTTTGGATCCGACCTGATATGGTACTGGTGGGATACCATTGTACGGCTCCCATGCTGGATATTCTTCCTGTGGTGTTGGTTCTGGTTCTGGAACAACTGTACCACCACTTTCTACAGTTTCTTTGATTTTCTGTACCATGGCACTCAGTTTTTCTACTGTATCTTCCAGTGCAATCTGTTTTTTGGAGATTTCTTCAATCTGCTTCTGGAGTGGAGCATTGGACTGGCTTGGGTCTGCATTGGTTTGAGCCATTGTGATAAGCTCTTCTCTCTGTTCTTCGGTAAGAATATCTTCTACCCATCTGATATTGATTTTTTTAATCATTTCTTCCAGATTGTATGACTTTGATGCAATTACGCTTTTAAAAATTTCGTACATATATTTCATTCCTTTCTTATAATATTGCTTTGCTGATTTCTGCGATTTTGGTATCTACATAAGACTGGGTATCTACCGTATAGGTCAGTTCCATATCTGCATTTTCGTCGTTTAATACAGTGGTTGTAGGATAGTTTGTGTGCAATGCTTTGTAGGCGGCGATTTCTTCATGCGTGAGATTACGTTCGATTGGAGTTTTTAAAATATAGGAAAACTTAATGCCTTCTGTCAGGAGAGATATCACATCTTCCATTGTAGTGGTTTCGTTAAGTCGAACATAAAAATTAGCGTCATTCACAGCTATGCTTTTTTCTTGATTTTTCAAATCTGATAGTGAAACTGATTCAAGATTTTCACACATCAAATTCACCTTATCGTACGCGTCAATACAATTCCCTAATCCAACAGATCCTAGTGTGCAAAAAAACCTATTAAACGTAACTACACCCATATTTTCGTGTCCATTAGACGTATAGTGCTCAATCCTCTGCACATACTTCCCACGTCCCAAGTCAATCTCATCACATATCCACTGCTGACCATTCTTATCGGTGTAGTTACCGCCAGAATCTACCGGAATTCCTGAGAGACCGTTTGGGGTGGAGAGCGCAAAAAATGTATGTTTCTTTGGTTTTTCGTAAGATGTGGCAGTATTTCCAAATTCCACCTGAACCAATTCTGATTCTGTGCATTCGTGCAAATTAGACGAGCCATCTGTCCATTTCGCTGCAAGCAAGCACACCAGAATTCCATTACTAATTGCCTTATACGAGATTTTTGTCGTTTGCTGTGGCTCAACATATCCGATAACTTTTTCTCTATCAGTTGCGTCTTGCATGTTTTTATACTCGCCGATTCCTATTGCATAATTAGGATTCGGATTTGTTATAGACATTGTATATTCTATATCTTTTTTGCAAGATACCGTATACGCTACCCCCATACTTTCACCGTTTGGCCTGTACGGAAAGACAACTTCAGAAAAAACTGCTATTTGGGGTTTGCCGTAGCTGTATGTTCCATAACATGTTTTGGTATCCATTATATTTTTTCCACAAATTTCTATATTGACATTTCCTTTATCTCCCACATTCACAATCGGTACTGGATTTTCCAGAGATGAAACTCCATCCTGTGTAGACTTTCCAAAAATACGAAATCCCTTAATCGGCATCCTCGCACTGTCAGTTACTTTTATACCCCCCCCCCGAAATTTTCCGACTAATCAAAGCATTTTGGAGGTCGGTGATTTGTTTCTGAAGAGGTGTTTCGATTTTGGATGCAATATAGTTCTTCGTATCTGCCACATAGGATACTTCCATGTGTGCGGATTCATCGTTGCCGATTATTGTGGTAGGATAGTTGGTATGCAGTGCCTTATAGGCATTCTGTATGTCTTGCGGGAATGGCTCGAAAGTTGGCGTATTTCTGACGAACAGCACATCAAATCCGTCTGGTAGTAATCGTTTTAAATCATCTAACGATGTTGCACCGTTCACTATTGCCCTAATGCCACCCATAACCGCTCTGAATGTATAGTTGTCTTTCATCCGTTTATCAAAAACAAAAACATCACATATAGCCTCGGCCTGCTCATTGATAATATTTTTTTCATTATCATTATATGTGTATAGTTTAAATTCAGTTTCGTTGCTGTTATATCTGTAATCATTTTGTGTATAATGTTTTGGATACACATTCCTTTCGATTCCAATTACTCCATCTTTTTCGCAAATAACATCGCATACCCACTGCTGACCGTCCTTATCCGTATAATTACCGCCAGAATCTATCTTAATTCCCGGTAAGCCGTTTGGAGTAGAAATAGTGATGGATTGGGGTTCTCGGTATGGTTCGAATGTTCTGTCACCATCTTTATAAAGCATTACATACACATTGGCATTAACAGTTTTGTTTGGGTACGCGATAAGCTGCAATATAATGGAATTATACTTAGAAAAATCTAATTCTACAGTCTGTCCAGCATAAACATAACGGTAGGCAGAATCTTGGGTATCTTTAATTGCAAATCTACATACTACGTTTTCTGTTAATCCATGTGCTAAGAAAGTATATTTGTCAGCTGGATATCTTGTGCCGGTCATATCTATACCAATACGAGCTTCTTCATTTCCTGTAGCTCCTGCAACCGAAAATACACCGTCCTGGTCTGCTTTGAAAGTCACTCCATTATGTATCGCACTCCTATTTCTTGTGTCTAATAAATTCTTCCCATACACAGCAAGATTAATGTCGCCATCATCCCCGATACATGTTATCTCTTTCGGATTTTCTGGAGATGGAACTCCATCCTGAGTAGATTTGCCAAAAATCCGCAGTCCTCGAAACAACTCCTCGTCCGAATCTACAAGAGTGATATTTTCTCCACTGGCACTGTCCACAATGGCATCAGCTTTGCCCTGCTTTAAAGCTTCGATTCCTGCTTTATTCTGCTGTATCTGCTCCCTGTCCGCAGCAATCTCCTGTGCCGCCTGCTGAACCGCCTGTACCTGCTTTTCTCCCTCTGCTGATACATTTCCAGTTTGGGTCGTGCCCTCTGTCTGGACTGCCTTAACAGCTTCTGTCCTTGCTGTCTCTACCGCTTGCGTAGCTGTGCCCTGTGCGGTCTTAACAGATTCTACGGCAGTATTTCCTGTATTCTGCACCCGCTCCGTCTGGGTCTTCCCTGCATTGTTTACATCGGCAACAGCCTGCTGGGCGGTAAGGGTAAATGCCTGTACGGTCTGATCAACATGGTTTTTATTGTTTAAGACCTCCTGCCCCATCTGGGTAACCAGCTGTTTTGCTTTCTCCACTGCCTGTTCGGATACCTTGGCGTTACGTTCTGCCAGTTCGGCATTTCCTTCTGCTGTCTCTGCTCCTGCCTGAGCGGTCTGGGCATTGTTCTCTGCGGTCTTGGCTGCCTGTTCTGACAGGGCTGCATTGGTGGCGGACGTCTGCGCCTGTTTGGTAAGATTCTCTACTGTGGCTACCTGCTCATCGATGCCGGAGACTGATTCCACCAGACGTTCTACTTCCTTGCGGTCCACCTCGGTCTTTTTGGCGTCCGCAGCTGTCTGTCCAGCATAATACCTGGCGTTGTCCTGTGCTCGCTCTGGGAGATCTTCCCGGCCGTGAGCCCAGCCCTCTGCCTGTTTTTCGGACTCTGCCGCCTTGTCTGCGGACTTCCGGACTGCCTGGACAGCCTCGTGGAAAATATTCGGATTTTCTCCACCGCCGGGGACTTCTGGTTTCGGACGGGATTTGACCTGCAGCTTGATCTTGTATTCTGTCTGGCCGGATGTATCATCAGTCAAGTAGACAAACGCGAACATGTCATAGTTTCTGGTAGCGCCGTCATTCTCCAACATGCTGTCCGGGATAATTACATCTGTCACACCGTCCTTGGTAACTCCGACACGACTCGGTGATGTGCCGCCGGTTTCCTGCAAGGAAAAGTGGATTTCCACTGCGGACGGAAGATGTAAGCCCTGGATTCGGAGGGTCTGGCCGTAGCTGTACTGCCAGAGTCCATAGACATTGGCGGTCGTACTCCCGGGCTCAAATACCGCTGTTGTTATCTTTCCCATTGTCATTCCTCCTTCTTGGGTTCGCTCTTTGCTTCCTTTTTCATCAGCTCCTGCCTTTCTCGGGCGGCCGCTAAAGAGATCTCACTACAGGAATCTTTTCTCAGATCTGCCAAAATACCGGAAAGAATCCCATCCAGAATAGAGGATGGGAGACCGGTCTGTTCTTTAACTGTAACCACCGTGTTCATCAGTACGTTTTTTGCGTCTTCAATCACCAAAACAAGAGGTATTGCTGTTTCACTCATGACATATTCTCCTTTAACTCTTTGATTTCTTTGTATAGATTCTGAATCAGCTTCAGCATTGGAGGGATCAGGGTCCTGTAGTTCCAGTCCTCCACAGATGTGTCCGGGTTCTGCATAGCGCACTCCGGGAACGCACGGTAAACATCCTCTGCGTAAAATCCCGGTAATGGCTTATCTACAAACCTGTCCTCTTTGGCAAGATAACCCTCTTTGTACTTAAACCAGACCACCGGAACGTCCAGAAGCTTTTCTGCCTCTGTATCCTTTAACATGGCAATATGGTCTTTATAACGCTTGGAGGAACTGGATGCTGTACAAATACGGGCAGTGCTACTTTCTCTTACCAACATGGTGCCGGATGTGATATGGGGCAGTCCTTTAAATACAATCTCTGTTGGGTATGTATTATCGGTTCCATCTGAAAAATCAGACCCTCTTTTTGTATACACATGGAGTCCGTATTTACAGGTTATTGTTTGATCATCTCCGTTTATAATTGCTTGTATCCCATATGTGGGGTCTGATCTAAATGCCAATGTCGCTCCCACAAAAGTTGCTTTTTTGTTTGTAATATCGAATGTGATATTGGATTCACGACTTGCATAGAACCTTAATCCATTTGCACCTATATACACACCAGTTGTTGTACTGGTTAAAGACGTGCAGCCCTTGTATATTCCGCTGGTGCCGATCGTAAATCCACCTATCGTGGCATTAAGTGCTCGCAGATCATCTACATCAATGTACTTGCCTTTTACATACAGCTGATTGTTGTACATATAGATTCCATCCATAGCCCCATTATTGGTAAGCATGGCAAGGATATCTGCTGGCGAATAGCTATGTACCACCTCAGGATTGTAAGCGTAGACGTAGGCTCCGGATCCGATGCTTGCAAATCCTCCGATTGTAAAGTTTTCGTATCCTTGTGTATTGGGTGTTGTAACCGGTGCAGTAAACCGGAACTGCTTCCAGGTACTGGTTAATGCACAACTGTAGCTTACTCGGTTAAGAGAGACTACTATCGTGCGTGATGTGTTTGATTTAAGCCACACACGGATTTCATACTGTCCTTTTGCCTTTACCGGGTTGTTGTTGCTGTATCTGGCAGATATAAAGCAATCCCCAGATGTACCGTATAATCGCACAGCCTTTGTTCCGCCATCCGGATCTGATTGTCCCTGCATGATAGATCCGGAAGTGTTCCAGTACTGGTTCAGGCTCTCTGTAGAGAGGTCAGAGCCTTTCAGGAGGTTTCCGGTTTTCTGATCTGCATAGATCTTGGCTTCTGACAATGCCTGTGCTGTTTTATTGGATACATAGGATTCTGTAGCAACCGCCGCTCCTGACAAACTAAAGGTACTGGCATTAATATTTACATTTCCATTGTCATCAATAGAAAACGTTGTCTGATTATAAATATTCTTTACACTAATTCCCTTTGCATTAATATATTTACCAGCAAGAGTTCCTGATAAAATATAATCCGCATTGATATAGAGCATCCCATTTTGAATATAAATTCCCTGGCTTTGCCCTCCATTGGTCAGCTTATTAAATACTTCTGTTTGTCCAAGGCTGGTATCGTATTCGTCGATTGCACCATTGACATCAGAAATATCCACATACTTTGTATCAATCCAGTCACTGGTGCTATAATAGCCGCTTTCTCTTTCGTAAATGCATATTTTGATTTCTGCCTGACCGTTCTGTGTGGAAGTGATCCATAAGTCCCCTTTATGATACGGAGGATTTGGCCGTGATACAAAGATCTGAGCCTTTCCGTCTATTTTGTCAAATACAGAACTTGGAGGCTGGATAGTTAATTCCACCCAGGAACTTCCATTCCATCTGTAATATTTTTGTGTTCCGGTGTTGTACCACATATCACCGATATGTTTTGTTTTTAATTCAGACGTGCTCCAACTGTAGGATGGATCCGTTGACTGATACCAGGTTTCCGCTTTTTTATCTGCCTGTTGCTCCAGCGCTTCTATCTGCTGCTTAAATTCTCCATTTATAAATGTTTTCAGAGCTGTATCATCTGTATATTTACTGGCCTTTACCCAGTCATAAGACGAGTAACTTCCAGACGTCCGGGAAGTCTGGCAACGCATAATATCTCCATTGCTTCCCTGAACCCATAGATCGCCTATGTCGTAAGGAGGCTGCGGAGTTAATACAAAAACCCGGCGTTTTGAATCAGCTGTGTCCAAAGCATCAGCTGCATCCGCCAGGGCCTTCGTTACATCCGTATCTTTTACCAGCTGCCATTTCCATGTATAACCGTCCTTCAGGAAACGGTAGGAAAATCCTTTTGACTTCCAAAAAAACAAATCTCCCATATGTTTTTGACGGTCTGCTTCCGTAGTCCACTGGGATGCGGGAATATTCTGCAGTGTAGGCTCATAATCATAATAAAACGTTTCAACCTGCCCATCCACCTGTGCCTGTATACTTTCTATTTCAGGAGTGTATACATTATTAATAAATGTATTTAACTTATTTTGAGCAATCTCATCGATTGTATTGCCCTTAAGCAAAAAACTGTCGGCTACTATATCCACACGTCCCGTTGCCGTATCGGCTCGAAACATGATATTTCCACGGGAATCTTTGACTACAAAAGCACCTGCATTAATCCAATCAGCATTCAGTCCAATAGTGTTCAATATTTTTGTAATCATAGCACCGTTTACAAGAGCCCCGATGTTCCATGTTTTTCCACCATCGGTAGACATTCCCCAACCTTCGGCATTGAATTTAATCAATATTTTCGATTCTTGGAGAGTCGGTTTATCTCCAAAATATAGGATCATGCTTCCGTCTTCCAAAGTTTCCGTAAATGGATATAGTCCATTTCCTGTAATCATGGCATCCTTCAGATCTTCTATTGCTTTTTCCCATTCTGTTTTATTCTGAGATAATCCATTGAGAAACTCTTTACGAAGTCTTGTTGCTTCACTGTATCGTGTCAGAGCTTTTCTTACCGGCGATTCTGCACTGCAGGAAAAAGTCTGTGTTCCGCCTCCGTTGTACTGGATTCCGGTAATGATTGTTTTATACGTATTGTTCTTGCGATCTATCACAAGCCCAATGTCGCCAGATTCCACAGAAGGATCACTTTGACAAATAACATTCATAGGACGAAAACTTAGCCCATTTAATCTTTTTCCCAGATATTCTGCTACCTGGGACCCTTTCCCCTCCTGAATCAGCTGATTTCCTGTAATTTCCAGCACATACCCATCTTCTCCGTACTGATAAACAACATCCGTGTCGGAAGTTCCACCTTTATTTTCTTCTGTAACGCGTATTCCTGTTATGGTCACATCGTCTGTTTCAATCAGGCTTCCGCTTTTTAAAGAGTTCATTTTGACTACATCGGCATTTTTTTGTAAATCATCAGGTTGATGATTCAAGAGATTCGTCTGGTACCACCGAAGAGTAAGCTGTCCAGAATTATTGATTTTTGCATATTTGCAGGCAATCTGAGCCACCCATTGAATCACTTGCCGAAATGTCAGCGAAGAATCATCTGGTCTGGTGTTTACTATAAAATCTGAATTATCAAACGTTGCTGTATCAGGCGCAAGAGAAACATTGCAACAGCTGCATGCATCCTGAAGAATTTCCCGAAGTGTTGCAGGGTATTTTAATTTGCTCTTTGTGTATGATTTATCAAACCATATCATTTTATCAAATGCTGAAACTGTAATAATATCTCCGGTATCTTTTCCTGGCTCTGCATAAAAAATTCCTTTGTCCAGCCATTCTGTTTCTCCATTTATTTCAAGACCAGATCTTGGACGGAGTTCTGTCCCGGAAAAACTTTTCTTTGTCAAGGACCCATTTGTATTATCAATTCTGATGACAAGTTGCTTCGCGATTGCAGATCCTATGTCAAAACTTCCGGTATTCGATACCTCATCCGTAATGCTGAACTGAAAAAGCCCAGCATCCCCAACCGTTTTTGTGTTTCCATCAGAAAAGGTGATCTTTACCTGATTATGCAGTATTCTGTTGTCTTTAATTGCCTCTTTGTATGCATTTGTTGTCGGAATCACGAAATCACCTCTGTATAATGTCTACTGATACACTTTTGTAATAAAAAGTATCATCTATCCATCCTAATTGTTCCTTTGATAAAGTCCCTCTGTATGACTGTATAGTTACATCTATACCATCATCGTGAAATGAAAATGGGAAATACCCCGGAACCAAAGTATTTTTTATCAATACTTCCTGTTGTTCCGTAAGTATTCCCCATTTAATTGATATTGTTTTCTTTTCTGCTACCGGATCACCGACCATATATCCTGCCAGTGTCCGCCCAGTGTCGGAAGTCCATATAATCTCATCGTTTACCGACAGACTCACTGGCGCAGGGAGAGTCTTGCTCCCTGACCATAATATTTTTCTTTCTGCCATCAGTCTATCCCCACTGTGTTATATCTAATGTCCATAATTTCCTGTGCCGCCTTGTTTGCTCTGGCAATCTGAGCACTATCCAAATAAAATCCCATATCAGATAAAGCTGCTACTATTCTCATTACTGCTCGATTTATGATATTTTCCAGATCTTCTCTGGTAATTCCCGATCCGCCTGCTGCCCGTACAGCTTCCATGGCCATTTCACGGAGTTTATTTTCCGGAGCAACAATTTCACCGTAACGCCGATTATCTCCGATCATTGCCAGTTGAGGGGAATTTCTTTTTACGAAACCACCTTCGGCCAGATATGGGATTTGTCCGGGCGTCCAGGTTGGAAGGTTGAATCCCACAGATGTAATCCCTGTCAGATCTGTTACCCACCCGGGAGCGTCAATATTTAGATGATTTAGCATATTGGCAACACTGTTCACGCAGCTGGCCACTGCCCGGATGAGAGCGTTCAAAAATCCAATCACAGAATTTATCGGACTTTTGATCCCGTTTTTAATTCCTTCAAACGCATCTCCAAATTTATCACGGATAGTATCCAGCGCACCCCCAATTATCTCTTTTGCATTTTCAATTGGGTCAGAAATAAAATCTTTGATTTTTTCCCAGGTTCTTTCTGTAGTTGTTTTTATCCGTTCCCAAACATTAGAGATAATTGTTTTTATTTTTTCAAAGATATTTCCAGCGGTATTCTTTATATTTTCCCAAATATTAAGGATGTTTGTCTTAATATTCCCCCATATAACATCCGCTTTTTCTTTGATTGTCTCCCATGTCCTGGAAAAGAAATCTTTAATATATGTCCAGATTTCAATTGCCTTGGCTTTGATTTTATCCCAGTTTTTCCAGAGCAAAACTCCGGCTGTAATCGCTGCAGCTATGGCAACTGTCCATGGTCCGCCAAGGATAGATATCACCTTGCTAAATGCAGTCTTTAATAAAAACAGCGCTCCCTCTATTGATTTTACGGAAGAAACTACGTTTACAGCAGTTCCGATAAATCCTGAAAGTGTACTTATCAAACCAGAAACTTGAAATGCTGCAAACAAAGATCCGATTGCCAACGCCATTGCCTGGACTATTCCCGGATTCTCAGAACACCATCCAGAAAATGCTTGTAATGCATCGTTAATTCCATCCCAAACCTGCAGGAAGACTCCTCCTGTCCAGCTTGCAATAGGCTGTAATACCGTGTCCCAGAACCACTGAAACAACGGCTGAAGCGCTTCTATAATCTTGTTCAGTGCACCTATGCCAATACTTAGGGTATCTAAAAAGCGGGGAACCACTTCGTTTGCAGTCCATGTTCCAAGAGGAACAAGCACATTTTTCCAGAACCATAAAAGTCCTTCCCCGACATGGATTGCAAAGGGAGCAAGCGCATCCCACAGTCCCCTGAGTGATGAACGAATTTTGTTAAAATTCACTTTCATCAGACCATTATTCAAGACATTGATAAAATCCGGGATTCCTTTCCCCAGCGCCCATTTTCCAACCGGTACTAAAAAGCCCTTGTAAAAATCCTTCAGGCTTCCCCACGCAAAAACCCGGAGTCTGGAAAGCCCCTGGTTCCACAGGTTTTTCAATGCATCTGTGGCGGGTTTTGTCCACTTAACAATGTTTTGGAACATTTTCGTGAACTTACTGTCAACCTGATCAATTACTGTCTCGCCCTGTGCTAGGCTTCCAAAATCTACAGAACTTCCTCCGATTCCGGTGCCTGCGCTACCGCCTGTTGAGGGCGAAGATGTATCTCCTGTATCACTCGAAGAGTTATCGTCCAGTCGATTGATCTGATCAAACCCCATAAGGGCGCGCATTTCTTTGGCGGCCTTTCTTGCGGCTTGTCCGGCCTTTTTGCTGGATCCGGCCAGATCGTCAGCAGATGCAGCCGCTCCCTCCATTCCAGACCCGGCGCTTACTGCTGCCGCTCCCATTTCAGCAATCTGCCCTCCGGCAGAAGATCCCTGACTCTTCTTTCCAGTAATCAGCTCCGTAAATGCCTTAAAAGCATTGGCCAGAGTTGTCAGTTTCCCGATCAGGGTGTTTACTACCTTGATGATAGGTGTAAACAGATTAATCAGCCCCTGGCCGATCGTTGCCTTTAAACTGTCAATCTGTAATTTCAGGATACGAACCTGGTTCGCCCAGGATCCACTTGTCCGGGCAAAATCCCCGGAAGCTGCAGAAAGCTGATTCTGTACAAACTGGTACCGGAGAGCAACCTTTTCTGCCTCTGACATAGCCTGAGTGGTCTTCCCAAAGCCATTTGCCAATGCATAAGCATCCAAAGCGCTCTGAGTCATAACAACCCCAAGTTCCTTCAGGGATTCCGTCTCTCCAGTAAACACGGATTTTAGCTTTGTATATGCTTCGTCCTGACTGATGTTATAAAAAGAAGCAATATCTCCGGCAAGTCCAGTAAGTGTAGCCCCCATGTCGTAGGCGGCTCTTTCTGAAAATCCAAAGGACTTCGCCATAGCTCCAAAGGTTCCGGTAAACTTCTTTGCCATTGTCTCTGACAGACCGAAACTTCCTGCTGCCGACTTTGCAAATTTATCCACCTGGGCCGTCATGGAAGGGAATGTCACATCTACTACATTCTGTACTTCCTGTAAATCTGATCCCAGTTCCAGACACTGTTTTCCAAAATCTGCAAGCTTCTTTACTCCGAAGGCAGCCGCAAGAGCAACACCTGTCTTTTTGGCAAGATTCATCACCCCGGACATTTGCTTATGAAATTTTTTCTGATTAACAACCAGATCAAGGCCAATCTCACCTACACTTGTAGCACTCATATATCTCACCTACCTTAAAACGCAAGGTAGGCACGCGCTGCTACTCTTTGGTGCAGCCTATTGGCTCTTGCCCTTGTCTGAAATTCAATTTATTAATAGCTCCGCAGCGCGGGCATTTGATTTCTCCTTTTACGACATCTGCTTTCATAAGCGTCCGCCCGCATTTATTACATTTTATTTTTTCAATCTTTCGCACCTCCCGCCATGGATATGAACGCTTTCTTAAATCCTTCCAGAATGTCATTCATATCTTCTGGTTTAATCTGTTTTGCCCGTCTGGCTCTCCATTCATTACGGATCCGTTTCTGTTCCTTGGTAAAGTGCTTCAAAACTTCCTTATCTTCCTCTGATCGGATGGAAACAATACGTCCGAGAGCTGTATCCGGTCCCAACCCAACAAGGAGATCTCGAAATTCGCTCCATTTCATTCCTGCAGGAAGTTCTTTTGATAGCCGTATCCCGTACTGTGACTGGAAGGAAGACACAATCAGATCAAAGTCTCCCTCCAAATCATAGTACGGGTCACTACTCTCCCGCTTCGTCCTCTCCCATGACAAGGTTCATTGCTTCCTCCACAATGACCATCAGGGATTTTGCAGAAAGTTTTTTCTTTCCTTTTTTGATATTGCAGATCTTTTCTACATCCTCCGGTTTGAAGATCAGGTTCAACGCCTCTTCTACCGCCTGAAGCTCCCCTTTGTTTCCAAACGCACCCATAAGACGCAGCATAGTTTCTGCATCTGCATTTACTTCTACTTCCAAGGTTCCAATCTGCATAATTGGATTTTCGTCAAAACTAAGTTTTTCTGTAATGTCTACTACTTTTGCCATGTTATTCTCCTTTCGGTGTAACGGTTGGTTTTCCATTGCTCATGATTTCAAATTCTAAAGGTGCTACTGCAGTGGAATCGCCTGCTCCTACATTTGTTACATTAATAACCGCTTTCGGGAACTCTACTTTTGTTCCGTCCGGGAACGTCCACTGGAAATTCTTTTCCACCTTTCTTCCATTCTCAAATGTCAGCCCGGCAACCAGATCATTTCCTTCGTCTCCTACGTTTCTCTTTGCTGTAACAGTAATAGTCACACCTTTTCCGGTCATTAACCGGCGCACCCAGCCCTGTGTATCAAATGGTGTCCACTCTTCAATATTGTTGTCAAATGCAACGCCAAAAGTCTCGCAGTCTGCAATATTGACATAAGATGCCGGGCCTTCGGCTGCGGCTTTGTCAATCTGAAACTGGTTTTCATAACATGGATATACTCCTGTTGCTCCTGCCATATGCTATTCTCCTTTCGCATAAATAAAAGCCGCCTCTATAACCATTTCGTAGGTGCCGGAATCATCCGTACCAACATCCTGTATTTCATAGAGCGGCTGGATAAATTTAATTGTCTCATTGTTAATCTGTGCTTCTCTTGTGGCTGTCAAAGCCTCAAATAAGGCTGTGGCTGCCTTTTCTGTATCTCGTGGGGATTTATTCCAATGAATCAAAAGGGTGACGTATTTCGTGCCGTAGGACTCCAAAGAGGCGCCTCCGATAGCGATCTTGTAAGTATGCTGATGCTTGCTGTGATAAACCCCAATGGTTTTATCCGGTTTCGCATCCAGTTTCCCCATATAGACCTTTTGGGACTCTGTAATATTCAGAGAAGCAACATAGTCTCTTGCATCTGCCAGTGTCATATACCTGTCAGCCTCCTATAGATATTTTTAAATGCCTTTGCCGCAAAATCGGCCTGCGATCCACCCGGAATCCAGTCTGCATACCATTTACCCCGGGCATTTGGATTTTCGCCTTTCTGGAAATGATACTCTGGATGAAAATACAGGCGTCGTGCATAAGGTGTGTTGGATACAATGGATACTTTTCCTTTACTGCTATTAGAGTAATCTACAAAAGTACTTTCATTTTGCAGGTTTCCGGTATCCCGTGGAAATACCTGTGCCTGCACCACTTCGGTATGAAGCGCTTCCGCCGTCTGCTCCAAAGCTGTCACCTGGACCTGTGTAAGCTGTTTTATTTTCGGCATATTCAATTTTACAACCGAACTTACTTTGATCATACCAGCATCACCTCTACATAGTTTACGGTTCCATCCGGGTTCCGGGCTTTCATGCCCTGCACAATCTGACGTTTTACTCCCATTATCTCTGCTGCGCCGGAGGATATCACCGGAAGTTCCGGGCAAGGGTCAACGCTGATCAGGACCGTGCCTGTGATCTGTATCAACTTCTTTTCCGCAGTATAAACCGTTCTTGCCTTGTCTTGGTAATTGCATTTTCCTTTCCAGCTGATTGTCTGAAGAGGTTCGCCGTATACATTTAACCCCTCCTGTTCAAATTCCAGGATGATATCTGTCTTACACAGCTTTTCTGGCACTAATTTTGGATATCTCATACCATCACCTCAACAATCCGCAGCACAATCCCGTCTGACAGAGCAGCGCATAATCATCCCTTTTCATGGCAATGCCCCTGTCTGTGAATACGTTCCAGGAGCTGCCGAACTGAGCTGATACGCCATTGATGCTGTATGAACTCAGAACACTGTTGATCTCATCCGCATTTTCGTATTCAAACTCCGCCTGGCGGCACACGACCTCCTGAATCACATTTTTCTGGAACTCTGTCAAATTATCAAATCCTCGGCCTACAATCCGGTTGTAGGTCAGGGTGTCGATATGTCTTGATGCCTGGATGAGAAGTCTCCGAAGGCTGTCGCCGGGAATCAGACTGCCCCCATAACCTGATTCATAATACAATTCCGTTGCATATGGAATATACGGCATCTATGCCACCTCATTTCTTTGCAGGCTTTGTCTTTGATTCCTCTGGCTTTTCGTCTACCTGGGGCGTTTCAGTCTCTGCAAGTTTCTCTTTTAAGACTTCATTTTCTTTTTTCAGAGCAGCATATTTCTCATAGGGAACATTTTTCCCTGTACCATAGGCTATGATCTCTCCATCATCAGAAAAGATATCAAAGCCATCATTCTGATAGTATTCTTTCTGCTCTTCTGTGATCGTATAGACCTTATTTCCTTTTTCTGCTCTCATCAATCCTGTGCCTCCCTGTTAATAGCAATACCACAGGATTTTCTTTCGATCAGGAAGGTATCTGTATAGTACCTGTTCTGATATACATACTTGTCTGCAGTACGGCTGTCAGTTCCCGGAGTAAACAGTTTCATATATGCGTATTTATCACGGGAGATTACACAAGACGGATGTACCAGCATTATGTGAATCTGCTTTGCATCTACTGCCGGAGCACATCCATCTGTGAAATTGTACTTTGTCTTAAATCTTGCAGAGGGTACAGGTTTCAGCTTTACCTCATCCAGATCATGCACCTGACGGTTGATCACACCTGCAGCACCGACACTCATTGTCCTGGTGATACCATCTGCATTTTTCAGGAGCTTCTGCATTGCAGAGGTCAGATATAGGATTCTTCCTTCCTGTGGAACAGATTTATCATCCATGATCGCCATCTGCTCATCAAACCATTCCAGGATATTAGATACTGTAAGGACTGTCTCATCCACAATTGCACCTTTGGATTTATAGGAAGTTGCCTCTGTAAGAAGCTTAGAAAAACGATAGCTGTCCTTCTCCGGGATTGCCTGCTCTTCCTCAAAGACGTTCTGGATATTTGCAATCTCTGTCACCAGATTGGTTTCATCCACGTCCATAGGATCAATGGCAAACTCAATATCCCTGTCATGGGTGAGCTTTTTCGGTTCCCAGTCGTTGGATACTGTTCCAGTATTGAATCCCATATTAGTTCTATTGTGGTCCTTGTAACCGGATACCGTTAATCTTGGGATCTTGATTGTCTGGGCATTCATAAACTTGATTCCAGGATTGGACTGGGCAAGCTCATAGGATACCAGTTCCCTTTCGTATTTCTGTGCCAGCTGTCTCTCAAACTGATCTGCGTATTCGTATACTGCCATATTTCATTCTCTCCTTTATTTTTTATTTCCGAAGATTGCCGCCAGCTGATCTTCTGTAGCCGAAGTCCCCTGTCCTCCTCCGGATCCAATCTGACGGAATCCGCTCTGAGGTGTCTGTGTACTTGGTTTCAACTGCGGCAACTCTTCCAATACTGTGTTTAATGCTGCTTTTAAATTTTCTTTGTTGATGGCTCCTTTTTCATCTGCAACCTTTGACAGATCCGCCAGTTTCAGCACGTAGGGCATGGTCTTCAGGTCAACTCCAAGCTCTCCCGCCATGAACATTGCTTCTTTTTCAATGTTAGCCTGTTGTGCTGCTGCCTGTGCCTGTGCCGCCTGCTGCTGAAGCGCACCAACATCCGGAGTATTAGCTGCCTGCTGCTCCTTATATACTGCGATTGCCTGGTCTACCTGCTCCCTGGTAAGGTTCTGCTGCTTAAAATAGCCTTTCAGGACGCTTTCCTCTGTGGCAGACTGCTTTCCAGCAACAATATTGGCCAGCTTTTCATAATCAAACTGGAAGGGCTGTCCTGCCTGCTGATTATTTGTGTTCTGCTGATTTCCCGCTGCTCCACTGCCTGGATCGCCTCCTGCCGGATCACCTCCCGATTCTGCAAAAAGCTGCAGGTTCATGGGGATTTTCATTGACTTGTCCATTTCTCTTCTCCTTTACAGTTTTTTTGTGCGCTGTCTGCGCCTGACAGTTTTATGTGTGTCTCACAAAACAGTTGATAACCCGGTGTCTCCGTGTAGTTTAAGCTCTTCGGAGCATAAAAATAAGACGCTTCGCTCTGCGTCTCAAAGGGAGATATAAGAATCACTGATTTTCTTAAAAATGAGTATAAAAATACCACCTGTCATTTCCGACTGGTGGTATGAATAATCTATATTTGCTAAACCAAAGAATTATTGGCGGGTGTGCCCTTTCCCGCATTTCTTTTGACCCGGTAGGTGCGTAGCAGCACAATCTCTACTTCAATAATCCTTTGGGTAAAGCCGCTATTACTATATGAATATTATACAATAGCTATTCCTTTTTGTAAAGCATCCCATTTTTTTCTATTAATTTTTTGAGATTTTTTTCTCGGATTCTATAAAATGTCATAACAGAATTTTTTAGTTTACTATCATCTGTTTCAAGAACCACTCGTACTACCACATTCAAGTTTGTTTCCGGTAATTTCTTCACCATAAACACCGTACCCTGATGCTTTATATCCTTTATGATCAGATCTGGAGACGAGACACTTTCCTCTCCGTACTTTTCAAATAAATCATAATCTTCCGGATGCCGTTCTTTGATGTGATCTATACGCTCATTTGTTACAATAATTTCGTCTGTCTGAATTTTTCCGAATTCTTTTTCAAGTACCTCTATATTTATCTTACCCAAATTCCGTATTTCTGTCACTGAGCTTTCCTCATTCGCACTTTTTAAGTTGATTATACCAGAATCAGCAACTTTTTCAATCGGTTTCGCTATTAACTCCTTCTGCATTTTCCACTCTGCTCTTCTGGCTGCGTACCTTTTCTGATTTTCCTCATCCAGGGAGTTTTTCTCTAACCGGCTAAACCTCTTCTCCTGCCGTTCTGCGTACTGCTGCCGTGCTTCCTCTTTGGCATTCTGTCCAATCGCTTCCAGCTCTTCCTTCGTCCAGGTATCATCCGCTGTGGAAATCCCAGGGAAATATGTAGTATGACTGTCTTTACAGCGTGGATGATAAAGCCCATGGGCTACTGCGGTACTCATAAGAGGATAAGAGCCATCTTTCCGGCTTCCGCCACTCCACACATCATCAATCAGCACCTTCCCACAGAATGGTAAGCACTTCGGGCAGGGATTCCCGCGCTTATTCACAATCACGGTATGGATTCCCCATTCCTGACGCTTTACGCCCTCACCTTGCAGGTAAGCTCTTTTACAGGCTGTCCGTATGGCCATATCAGCATAATCGGCAAGGGTATGCCTTGCCCCATTGGAATACTCCACACAATTCAATCCCGCAGAGAGAAAATCCTTTGTGGCCATATCCACTGCTTTTTCGTAGGTTCCGGCTCCGGTATTGGCATAAACCTGGGCGTTGAAGATTACTTTTCGGTACTGGTCATTGGCCATACGCAAAACAGCCGTCTCAGCCTTTTTCATATCGTCCATCGTAGCTTTTATCAGTGCTTCCAGCTTTCTTTCATTCAGTTTAAAAAACTCTGCTGTAGCGCCTTTCGATATTCTCTTTGCCGGGAAACCTTTTCTGATAGCCTCCAGGATCGCAATCTCCTGATCCATTTCTCCTTCTGATCTGGCAATGCTAATCAGGGTTTGACTCTTTTTATTGATATCCTTAAACTTCTGTCCATATTTCTTTTGATTAAATTTTTTATACTTTTCCAAGGCTTTCAGCTGCTCCACCTGCCACATGGACCATTGCTTTTTCTCGTCAATCTCTTCCTGTTTGTGCCGGCGCAAATTACGGATCATGGATGCGATCAGTTCATTTTCGATTGCTTCAAAAGCTTCTCCGATATCATACTGGTCGTTAATCTTAGGCAATGGGATCACCTCCCGTTTGCATGTACCTTAAACCCCTGACTTTTGAACTGCCGAATCAGAGCTTTGAGCTGGGTAGAACTTCGACAATTATCATTTCTCAATTCTGCATAATCACCTTTTTCCACCGCGTACACTCCCCTGGGAACCTGTTCCTTTGCTATTTGGAGAAGGCCCTGAAACTCCTTTCGGCTCATTCTGTATGTTCTGCTTGCTACCTTTACCTTCATATGATCCTCCTGTATTCACCTTGAAGCCACCAGCTTCCAGATTTACGCCTGGCTCTTCTACTTCACCAATTCCCAGTTCTTCCTTAATCCGCTTGATCTCCTCCTGTTTCCAGGTATCATCCTTATCATCACCATAAAGCTCGTCCACTGCTGCATCTACCGACATGATCTGCCCCTGTCTGGCTTTGCTGATCGTCTCTATCTGGGATTCAAAGGACGGGTTTGCGTAATCTCCAAATTCTACCGTCACCTCTACTGGTTTTACCGATTTCCTGTAAAACTCGTTATAAGCTTTTAGTACAGTTTCTACCAGAAGCGGGATATCCACCTGCAGTGCATTGATGATGGTGCCTCTGGTATAAAGCGTAGCCTTTTCTTTTTCTCTCTGCGCCTCACTGTTATCCAGTTTTTTCACATCAATTCCAAGCGTTGACGGACTAATCAGCCCCTGCAGGCAGAGATCCAGGGCTGTACAGTAGGATGCCAGATAACTTTCATGAGGGATGTTAGGCTGCTCCACATCAATCATATTCTTGGCATTTTCTGACATATCGTTTCCCACTGCAATAAAACGGTTATCAAAATGGTTGGGTCTCATCAATTCTCCGGTTTCCGGATTTCTGGGGATCAGGCAGTCTGGAATATATTCCTTTGCGCGTCCCATGCGAACCGCATCCATCCATTGTGACCACACCTCATCAAAAGCATCGTAGGAATCTATCTTTTTATCAAAGATACTTTGTCCCCGTTCATCCCACTTTCCGGATTCATAGAACTGGATTGGCACAGCCATCATATATTTCCCTTCCGGCTTATCTGTTCCAAACGCCACATCTACCAGGTTTTCGGTCTGAGGGATGCTTTTTAAAGAAACCTGCGTCTCTCCCCAGTACAGCTCATATGTAATCATTCCGTATCCGTAATGCTCATAGAGAACATAATCCCGGCGGTCATGCCTGTACGCTGTTTTAAACACAATCTCCTTGATCCGTCCACGTTCTGTTACCAGTTCGATCCTGTCTCCCGGATAAAACTCAACGATCGGATACTGGCTCAGCTGTATATCAAAAGATATTTTAAAAGCCCCGTCTCCTATATAGAGAGTTTCTTTCACTGCCTTCTCCAGTTTTTTACGGAATTTATTGTCTTTATTAATCTGTTTCCATGCTTCCTGTGCTTCCCGATCTTTCTCAATCTGGATATCCAGATCTGCCAGGGTGATTCCTGCCAGGGTATCTACAACCAGTGCCGGAAGTCCTGTATGGATCTTCCTGATTTCCTGTCCCGGCGTACTCTTGCAGGCCCAAAACTTATATTTATCTACCCCTGTGTCAATCTGGCTGTAGAGCTGTTGCAGCTCCTCGCTGTCTCCGCGGTACCAGATCCGGTTTTTGATTGCATTTGCTTCATAGTCCAAAGGTTCATTAATTAGTATGTTTGTAGGGCTGGCTTCCTGTACATTCAGCCAGCTTCTGATGCCTCGTTTGATATTATTGCTCAAATTTTTAACCCACCTCATTTCTTCTCCTCCTCAAAGCCGATCAGGTGCCTGTAGGGAATCCAGGCGTACTGCTGACTGTTAATTGTATGGTCGTGTCCGTCCTCCGGTTCATCTTTATCTTCTTTCCAGCTGTAGGAATCAAGCTCTGCCAGATGTTCCATGCAGGTATCTACAACCAGATAACATCCCTGTTGGATCCAACCAATCTGCAGATTGATACGGTCCAGGATCGTCACTTTTTTATAACTGTCATAGAAACTGTACAGACAACCCTTTAGCCGCTTATACTTATTTAATTCTGTGATTGTTGCCTGATCGGCATTATCTATAAATACATCCCTGGCAAATCCCCAGTCCTTCCGGCACTGTTCCAGAAATGCGATGAATTTCACTGCTGTATCTGATGGTGCAAGAGGAACATCCAGTTTTGCATTGTTATAAACCTTTTCTGCCAGTGTAATCAGTTTTCTGTCCTCTGTGATTCCCTGGAATATCATGGCAATGGTATCCGGTGACTTACTGGAATACGAGGTATCCAGCCCCGCTGTAAACTTCTTGAATTTCAGCTTTCCAGATTTTACCTGCTGTCTTACCCATTCTGCAGAAACAACATGCTTCTTCCGGTCAAAGTTCGGAAAGATCAGACCGGTTGCTTTTCCTCGAAGACCTTCAATCTTATTCTTCCAGATCTTGGTTCCTTTTGGCGTGTTCTGGATGATCTTCTGCAGCTTCTCTTCTGGAAGGCCTGCATTATCCTTAAAAGAAAAGAACCAATGAACCCAGCCGGGTTTTGGTTCTTCTTTCAGCTCATCTTTAATTTCTTTTGGTGTTTCTTCTTCCCATTCCGGAAGAGGTCTGGAACAGTTGATATATTCTTTGTATACATCCAGGTTCGGATCATCCGGGTTCAATGTTGCCATCAGGTAATCACATCTCATGGCAGATTCCCGAACGAAATCTATGTCTGCTGTATTGATCTCATCAATATACAGACATCCGTACTGACCACCAAGAGCATCTTTCCACTTCCTTTTGTTTCCGTATCCTATTACAAAAATAATCTTGTCTCCGGCTGAAGTATGAAACAGGATATGAGGCATCTTGTATTCTCCCGATCCGTTACCTTTGTACTCTGCAAGAACTCCAAAATCATCCAGGATTCCCAGATCTTTATTGATGATGTTCTTTTCTGCTGCTCCGGTATCGTCTGCTGCCAGAATATGAAGTTTCTTCGGGCTTTCAGCCACCTTCAGCATAAACTTAAAAAGCCCGACTGTAGTTTTTCCTGCTGCCGTGGTCAGGTACCTTCAAGATATTCTACAGGGGCATCACATCTCAGGAAGGCTTTGTGCTTTTCTGATAGTATCAATCTCTCAGAACTCATGAAGCTTAACCACCTCCCCGCATCTGCTGAAGCAGATCATCAAGTTTATTCTTTTCTTCATTAATACCAGACACCTCTACTTTATCTTTAAACATACCAAGATGTTTGCCCAGCAATTCCAGGGCTTTTAATTTATCAGCCATTTTGATTTCACGTTCCAGTCCATCCTCACCGAAGGTTTTTACCTTCACTGACTGAATGGCAGCCGTGTCCTCAGGAGCTGCATTCGGCTTTAACGTCGCCGTATCGGCATCTATTACGTCGCTGGCATTTACAAAAGCAATCTTTGCTAGTTCCGTTACCACCCGATCAGCATTGACACCAGTACGCTTACTGCGTTCTGCCATGGCTTTTGCAATACACGCCTGAATGTCAGGTTTTGTCAGGTTTTCACTCCCGATAGATTTCGCTGTATCCGGGCTGTAGCCGGCTCTGATGGCAGCCTGAGTGGCATTCAGGTCAATCAGGTATTCTTCCGCAAATCTTTTCTGTTTCTTTGTCACTCAGGTTCACCTCCTTTTGACTGAGCAGTGGTTTCCGGTATCATGTGCGAGGACATGATTTTATTGAATAAGAAAAGCACCCCGAAGGGTGCCTTTATGTGTTATTCTTTATCTAAAATTTGCTATAACTACCTCTATTTTTACTTGACATTATACTTTCTACATATCTTTTCTCACTTTTTTCTTCATATTGTCTGCTTAACGTGCTTATCCATTTCTTCATTTTTTTCCATATACTATTTTTTTCACCTATAATGGCAACCTTATACTTATTCATTAATTGTCACCTCACGACAAATAGTTTACAATAAGTCCACACAATATATTTATGCATATTGTAACTATAAGATTCCAAATAATTGCTTTTTTATTTCTCTTTTCTTTTTTGGCGACTTTGTCCTGACGATTTTTATCTCCTTTTGTTATATTGAACAAAGCATTATCGCCATATAACCTTAATCTTTCAAAAAGAGCATCAGTTAAACGTCCTACCAGTTTCTTGCCAAAAATCCATGTAGCGGAACAAATAAATAAGGCATATATAATTTTAACCAAATCACCCGGAACTATATCACCTACTGTCTTAAATGGCAACTTAACTATATAATTACCCGATATTATTACGCTCGTACACATTATAACTATATTTGTGAACCAACTCATAATACTAGCAACTTTTGCCTTGTTTTTTTGTAAAAAAAGCATTACTGGAGTCTTTTGCATCTCTGACTCACGTAACGTTTTTACCCATTCCTCGACCAAAAACAATAACTCATCGGCTAAAACTCGGTCTACAAAATCAACTCTTGTGACAATCGGAAATAAATTATTATCCATTTCTTCGATATCTTCAATTTTCCCAGTAAAAACCAAATTCAGCATTTCTTCCGGTCTTAAGCCATTAGAAAGCTTGACCATAAGAGTATGCATTTGTGGTTCGGCGCGTCCCGGAAAAACAGCATTAAAATTCCACGTTATCACCATATTATTAATGGGTTCAGCTTCATACCAATCGTGGGTATCGAAAGAAGACCAATCCGGAAAACTTCTAGTTTTTCCATCTGCAAATTTCACATTCGTTTGAATCAAATAGCCAGCCTCTTGATAATGACTAAATTTTTCACTTACTCTTTGATTTAAGTCTCTTATATCTTGTATATCAAGCACCGCTGTCTTATTAAATACTTTAGTAATGCTGTCCGGTCTTGCCAAAAAACGATAAAACACTGCACGATTGTCCGCCATCGCAAGTTCTTGCGGAGTTTTCTTCAATAACTGTTCCTCTGTCATAACACTCTCCCCTAAAAAAATCTCTTATTTGTTACAATATTACAACATTTTTTGACATTCTTCAATAAAAATATCCATATCGGAAAAATAACTAAAAAGAGCCTCGTATTTTCCACGAAGCTCTTTTTTGAACTATACCTTAAAGAGTACTATCGGAACACCAGGGATTCGAACCCTGCAGCTCGCTTTACGGCGGCTCATGCTTCCTCCCGTTTGGAAGGATGTTCTGTTATCAGGCAGCCAAGCTGTAACACCTGGCTGCCAAGATGGAGGAATTAATGATGCTGTCAAATCACTAAATCCAGTTTATACTATAGCATAGTAAATCGTAACATGTGTAACATTCGTAACAAACTTTATTTTTTTTGCATAAATCTTTGATATTCCATTTTTACGCTACTTTCTGTTGCCTTCCGTCCCATCTTTTTTGCTACCTGCTGCCAAGTCATCCCCTCAAAAACTTTGTACCGAATAATCCTCTGCATCCGAACCGGAATCGTATTCATCCATTCCTCTACTCTGGTTTTGATCTTCTCTGCATCTTCCTTTCTCTTTTCCAGAAGCTTTTCTTCCATCCTGAGCTGAGAATCTTCTCGGAAGGTAAAAGTTGTTCCCTGAATTTTGAAATGCTGTGGATTGTACGGATGCTCAGGATTGCTTCCGGAAACATTCGTCTGGATTACTGTTCTTTTCTTCTGCCGGAGCTTCTGAATATCTTTTTCCGTCTCTTCAATCAAGACGCAGGCATCTATGTACTGATCCAGTATGTGCTTATCCATGTGGCTCTCTCCTCCATTCTTTTCCTGTTTTCTTATCTCTCAGTCCTGTGATTTCCAACCCATGGAGCCCTGCCACGTTGTTGATAACAGAATAGACATTGTAAATATGTGTCGGCATTCTTATTGAGGACTTAATAGCTTTTCCGGCTGTAGGGTCCGGATACCCTTCTCCGTTCTTCATTTTCTTCGCTTCCTTTCTTTTTCTTTGAATATACCTTTCTTTTTACAATCCAGCGGACTGCACCTTCTCGAATGACCTGTCAGTGAAATATAATCGCAAAGGCCTACTGAAGTATTTCCACCGTTTGCTTTTGAGAAATAGTAACACTTGCTACACTGTTGGTGTTTTAATTTGATTATTTCTTTTGATGTTACTTCAGACCATTTTTTTGCCACGCTTTACCTCCTCAAATAACTCCTGTGCTTCTTCCTTTCTACTGCAGGTGATCCGCTTGATCTGGCCATCTTTCATGTAGGTCACTGTGTTTCCATCCAGAAAAAGAAGGGGCATTTCTTCCCATTCTTCCGGTACAGTATCGCTTTTTGCTGGACAATGATCATACAAAATACATCTGCAGCATGTACCATCTTCTGTTGCTTCCTGCTGTCTGCAGAACTGAATTAATATATTGTATGCCGCTATCGCCAATTCTGGTGCGATATCCAGCTTTAGCGGCCGCTCGTCGGCTTCCTGGCATCTCTAACAATCGTCTCCTGCTGCCCCGAAGCAGCCGTTACAGTCTTTGTTCATGGTTTATCCTCCACTTTATTATGATATTTCTTGCAATATCCATCCTTATAAGCTACACATTCTTCTTTGATGCACTCACGTAATATTGGTATTGTAAAATCACCATGTCCTACGAACGCCGCTTTTACTTCCTCATAACCTGTTAAATCAGGGCAATATTTAATATCCATCTCAATCCCTCCTATCAAACTTCTCAAGCATCTGCTGCCGACAGTCCTCTCTGTGGCGATCACAGGTATCGTCCTCCTGGATCAGGATTCCCTTGCGGTCGCAGAGACCGTTGTCGTTGTCAATACAGGTTGCACAGGTTTTATTGTTCATTGCTTTTCTCCTCCTCAGTCTATTGTTTCTGCTTCTGCCGGAATCCACATTTTCGGATTGAAATTCAGCGTGTATTTATACTTCTCTACATCTCCGGCTGTTACATCTTCCACCACGTAAGTCACGTTATTGCTCAGGCCGATAAAGTGTTTCTTATATTCTCCTTTTTCGTCTTCCACGATTACTTCCAGCTGATTATCTTCTGTGTCTGCAGTGATCGACATTTTCCCGGTCATCTGAAACAATGTATCTCCTGTGATACAGTTGATAACCGTCACCTGGCGAATGTCATTAAAATTGTCCGCCTGCTCTGATAAATTGTATGAAACCCTTGAAGCCTCACTGCATCCTGATAATGTCGCGATTCCTGCTGCCAAAATGATTCCTGCGATTATTTTCTTCATTTTTTTGCTCTCCTTTCCAGTTCTTCTCGGACCTCCGGAATTTCGCAAAGTCCGACGTCCATAATATCAATGTTGTTTGAGCAGCTGTCACAAGGAGCGAAACCATCACTTTCGTTTACTAATTTTCCGCATTTTCTGTAGTCTTTTACCATCTGATCTGTGATTTCTGCTGTAAGGATAACATTATCTGCGTATTTGATTTCCACTAATTCGCTCCTTTCTTTCTGGTTTCTTGGCCATATTTTAAAATTCATAGATAGTTCCTCCCGAATATGTTCATAAACTCTTCTCTGGTATGGGTTTTCTCAAATTCCTGCTGGCCGATCTGATGCAGGATGTTTTGCGTCTCCTGGCATCTGTGGACCGCTGCCAGTCCTGTAAGATGGTGTTCTGGGCAAAGATAGACTTTTAACCCTTCCTCTTCGGAGTGGATCCGGTTCGGACCTCCGAAAATATGATGCTCATGGAGGGTTCTGTGTTTATGGTGATCTCCATTCAGTAAGATACAGAGATAGCAGGTGTGATTCTTGTCTTGCAAGATGCTTGGTTTATGGTGTTTTTTCTTCTTTTTCGTTGGTGTTTTTGGAAATAACAGCCCTGTCTGTTCCATAGGCTCCTTTCCGGGGCGGAAGACCGCCCCTTTGTTTGTGTGATATATTTGGATTTTAGTTGCACCCTTTTCTTTTTCCTCTGCTGCAGCCCTCATCCGGATCGACGTTTCCGTCAAGTCCATCCCTTAACCGGCACCAGGCAAATTCATTTCCCTGACAATCGTTATCTTTACGGTAATATTCACATTCGCCGCAGAGAACAAATTGGGAATATCGGTTGTTTTCATTCAGGATCGCGCAGAGGTGATCTCCTGCAGGGCATTCCGCACAGATCTCATCCGCTTCTTCCTGGGATACTCCCTCTATTTTTTTTACAGTTATCGCAAGCCGCACTCATTAACTCATCCAAATGCTCTACCCGTTTCTCTTCCTGCATTTCTTTCTCCTCTCTGTCATGGCCTCGATAAATACTTTCAGATTTCTGGTTTCCTGCTGCCGGATCAGCTTCGGCGTCCGGATCCGTAGGCGTTCCCCACATAATTCCATCCACTTTGGAGGATTCTCCCCGTGGACTTTCTTAAACTGTTTCTTTTTCTGCCTGGTATTCATAGATCAAACCTCCTTATGGTGTCTTCGGTCTTTTCTGTCCATCCGATATCGATATCGTATTTTTCTTTTATTATTCCCATAGCGTACCTGGCTCCGTGTTTCATAGAATCAATCCGGTCATATTTTTCTTTGGTTCCCTTCATAAATTTGTCCAACATGCTGCCGTCGCCTTTCTTGTGCTTCGAGAAGCTGAAATTCTCGCACAGCTCCCAGATCACTGCAAGCTGGGTACATACCGACTGGATATTCCGGGAATCGTCCCAGATCTTTTCGTAAACGGAATATGGGATATTTCTGCCTATGTATTCCTCCATCCAGTTTGCGTCTTCAAATCCCATTTCTTTGTTAAGTTCCGGATCTTCAAATTCCAGATCGATTCCCCATTTCTTCTGGAGCTCTTTATATGTGGTCTGGATATTGTTTTTTTCTGACGCCACCACGCTTTCTGAATAATGACTCAGCATATGTTCTGCTGCCGCCCTGCCGTACCGGAAGCCTTCCAGGGATTTCAGAGATGTGATGATGTTGCAAAGGGTAATAAAATTTTCTGCCTTATCTAACTTTTCCTGTGCTTCCAGGATGCAGGCTTTTCTGATCTCTTCTGTCTGTTCCTTTCTCCATTGTTCCAGTACAGCGATTTTGGTACCGGTAATATTGGCTACTTCCTGATCAGACAGATTTGTGGTCTTTAGTGGCGCCGGTGGAAGTCGGAATTCCGGAAAACCTGCGTTTTTTAATACTTTATTGACTTTCTCCTGTTCCTTCTTCCGGCTCTTGACCTGGCGTCTTAATTCAGCTCTTCCCATTGTTTTCCTCCATCTTGATTCAAATTACTTCTGGACAGCTTTTAAAAATTCCACAATCGCGGTTTCGTTGTCCGGAAAACGGTTGAATTTATCATGTGTTTCCCATTTTCGAGTTCCGTATTGCCCCATTGGTGCTTCCGGTCCTCCGATCAGATGCATATAGACGCTTTCGCGATCCGGTATGTATCCGTTTCCTTCTGTCTTCCATTCTTCGGCCACAAGGACAGCGCCGTTATCAAATCTGTACTCGTAATATTTTGCACCGGTATAAGCGTCTACATGGCGCAGGGGCCATGTTTTATAATTCCGCAGCCACTCTTTTCGTTCCTTGTTATTCTTCAGACGCGGAAGCTCTGGCTGGGTTGTTTCCTCTTCTGTTTCCAGGACATCCTTGACCAGATTGTGGATGATCCTGAGACCAGCCACCTTTAACTGCTGCCGGAGAATTGTTCTTTCCGGAAGACCGTCGCACTCCAGATAGTCTCTCAGTGTCTTTTCTTCCTCTTCCAGGTGTTCCCGGATAAATAGCTCGGACGGTACCGGAATATCCGATAAATCTTCCGGCCAGACATCTGTGTTTATCTGGATGCTTAGGTTTTCCAGGGAAAGATTCTCTGTTTTTATATCTTTTGCATCAGCAGTTACTGCAGAAGTTGTTTCTGTTTGCGCCGGCGCAAGTTCCGGTTTTACTTGTCCCTCCGGATCTCTGGCTGCATTT
>OLRB01000379.1_pt1 | contig 33971 bp, 24 predicted proteins | sample 1672751 | NCBI WGS metagenome assembly OLRB01 (sample SAMEA3136720, study PRJEB25190) | human gut metagenome | biome: human gut; feature: human-associated habitat; material: faeces | place: Austria | collected 2013
GACGCCGGCGGCGGGCAGCAACGACACGCGGCTCGCGACAACGGCGTTCGTGCAGAACGCGGTCAATGCCGCCGTCACCAGCGCCGCCGCCTACCAGGGCGCGGCCAACAGCTACACCGAGATAGTGAAGACGGCCTACAAGCCCGGCTGGTACTGGTTCGTGCGCACCGCCGGGGAGTACGCCGGGCAGCAGTGCGAGAGCGGCGACATGATTATCGCCAACAAGGCGAAGGGCGACTCCGTCTCGGACAGCGACTTCGACGTCATCCAGAGCAACGTCGACTATGTGACCGCCAACGACGTCAAGGTCTGGTTCGCCTGATGGGCGGCTCGCGCGGCCTGATGGGGCCCGAGGCGTTCGCCCAGCTGCGCGCCATGGTCGACAAGCTGCTCGACAAGAAGGTCGACGACACGGCGGAGGGCGTGAGCGCGGCGCTGAACAGACTCTCGACGGGTTCCGACACGCCGTCCGACGCGGACTACTACATCTGCCAGTACGCCCGCGGGGGAACGTCCAAGACCACGTACCACCGCCGCCCCGTGAGCGCGCTTTGGAGCTACGTCAAGGGCAAGGCCGATGCCGTGTACGCGGCCAAGTCGCACGTCCATTCCGCGTTCGACGTGCAGTTCTCCCCGCGCCGCGCGAGCACCGGCAGCGTGATGCCCGTGCACGCCGCCTTCATGGGGGCGGGGCTCTGCCTGAGCGCGTTCCTGCCGCCCTCCGGCATTAAGCTAGAGTACTCGACCGACGGCGGGGACACGTGGCTCGACTACGGCACGGGAGACGCGCACAAGCGCAAGCTCGCGTCGATGCCGAACCCGAGAAACGGCTACAGGCTCGGCGGGCCCAACGCCTCGGGGGCGCTCGGCGACATGCTGCGCATCACCTACGAGCCGTCCGACGGGCGGTACGGGCTCGTGCAGAGCGCGCTCGTGTGGGTGTCGACCAACGGCGGGAGCGACCTGCTGTGCGGCGTCGAGACGTCGACGATGGGCGCGAAGGGGACATGGGTCGAGCGCGTCGCGCCCGTCGAGATGAGCGGATGGTCCGGCCCGAACGTCGTCGACCTGCCTCAGCTCACATTCGGAGGATTTGAGGGCCAGACGGGCAACACGTACGGATGGCGCTTCACGTTCGCCAAGAAGGCGGACGTTCCCGGGAAGACCCCGGAGGTGTGCACCATCGACCTCTACGGCACAAGCGTGTGGAATCCCGTGAACGAGATGATGAGGACGGGGCACCTTTACTCGTGGGACGACGAGGGCAAAGGACACTTCATCGGGTCGGCGGACAGCGCGACGGAGGCCGCCTCGGCCGCGAAGCTCAAGACCGCCCGCAGGATTACCTTCGAGGGCGCGGCGACGGGTTCCGCGACGTTCGACGGGTCGGCGGACGTGACCGTGAGCCTGGCGGCGTCGGCGTCGGCGGCGAGCTTTCTGGCGGCGCATCCGGTCGGGTGCGTCTACATGACGACGGTACACACAAACCCGGGGACGCTGTACGGCGGGACCTGGGTCGAAAGGCCCTCGACGGGCGCATTTCTCTACGAAAGGACGGCATGACATGGCATTCGAGGCTGTGGACGCGTGCTTCGGCACGCCGCACATCTCCAGCGACGACCTGGCGGCGCTCAACACGGCGGCCATCGGCAAGGCGGACTGCGTGCTCCATTACGGCGACGACTTCAAGGCGGTGATGTCAAGCGCCAACGAGTGCCTGATCGGCACGGGCGTCGGCATGGTCGGCGGACGCCGCTTCTGGAACCAGGCCACGTGCTCGCTCACGATCCAGAGCGGCACGCAGGGCCAGAAGCGCAACGACCTGATCGTGGCGCGCTACTCGCGCACGAGCGAGGGCATCGAGAGCATCGAGCCAGTCGTAATCAAGGGCACGCCAACAACTGGCACCCCGAGCGACCCGGAGGTGACGGCCAACGACCTGAAATTGTGGCGCGTGCCTTTGGACGGCATCAATGCGGGAACGCCCGTGCGCCTGACGCCAATACTCCTGCCGCTTTCGGCCGCCATATCAGGCGTCAATCAGGCGCTCTCCGATTCCGGCTGGTACCCCGTGTACAAGACCGACAACATCGACGTCCAGGCGCGCAGCTTCAACCAGACCGTCTTCCTCAATGGCAAGATTCGCGCATACAAGATCGACACGACCTGGAAGGCAATCACGACGCTCCCGTGGAACTTCCGCCCCGACATCCAGACGTACTTCGCGGGCGCGTCAACGGACGGAAACAACGTCGTGCAGATGAACATCGAGTCAGACGGCGTGCTGTACGCGAAGACGCTCGGCGGCGAGGTCAAGGGCGTGACGTTCAGCGCGTGCTACCCGAAGAACGTGTAAGGGCTGGCGAGGACAATCGAATCAGGAGACCCCAGACGGGCAACGGCGAACAGCCGACCCGCCAGGGGTTTTCTTTTGCGCGCCGAAAACTGCGCCGCGTGACCCCTCGCGCACAATCGCGGGAGGAGGGCGAAGGAGACATGGGCATCGGACGGAAGGGAGGTCTGATGGAGCATTGCCAGGAGCACAGCGCCCACGAGAGGGCCATCGAGCAGCACGACCACAGGCTCGACACGCACGGCAAGAGCCTCGACACGCTGTCGGAGACGCTCGCCGCGTTGCGCGAGATAGAGCGGCAGAACCAGGAGCGCATCGACCGCATGGACGAGCGCCTCGCCGCGCTCGAAAGCGAGCCCGCCGACAAATGGCGGCGCACTAGCGACTACGTGCTGACGGCAATCTTGGGCGTGGTGCTCGGCCTGGTTGCGAGCAATTTCGGACTTTAGACAGGAGGAAATATGAACATCAATTGGATTCTGCGGCTGAAGAACAAGGCGACGCTCACCGCGCTCATCGCGGCGGCGCTGGCCTTCGGCTACCAGGTCGCGGGCATCTTCGGCGTCGTGCCGCCAGTGTCCCAGGACGCGCTGGCGCAGGCGGCGATGCTGCTCGTGAACCTGCTGGTCGCGCTCGGCGTGGTGGTAGATCCGACCACGCAGGGGGTTGGAGACAGCGAGCGAGCCATGGGCTACACGGAGCCGAAGAAGGGGGAGTAATGGACGAGGAAGAGCTCAACGGCATGGGAAAGGGAGACTATAGCGACGGCCCTATCGAGGGGGTGGGCCGATGAGCATCACCTGGTACGGGACGCCGAATTTCAGCTACGGCAACAACGGCCGCCTCTACATCTTCGTTCACATCTGCGAGGGCTGGTGGGACGGCTCGATCTCGACGCTGCAGAACCCAGCGCGCCAGGCCTCGGCGCATTACGTAATCAGCGGCTCCGACGTGGCCCAGCTCGTGAGCGAGAACGACACGGCCTGGCATTGCGGCAATTACTGGTACAACCGCCGCAGCCTCAGCATCGAGCTTTGCGGCACCACGGCGAACCCGCCGAGCACCGAGACGCTTGACACCTGCGCGAAGCTGCTCGCGGACATGTCGAAGCGCCACCTCGGCGGCGAGAAGCTCGTGCACGGCGAGAACATCATCTACCACCGCGAGGTATACGCGACCTCGTGCCCGTCCACGGCCAACATCGACTACGCGGTCGCGCAGGCGAACAAGATTCTCGGCTACGGCGGCGAGGACTATCCGTCTGGCTGGCAGCAGGACGGCGAGTGCCGCTACTGGTACGCCAACGGCGACGGCACGTGGCCGACTGGCTGGGCGAAGATAGGCGGAGCCTGGTACTTCTTCGACGAGTCCGGCTACATGCGCGCGGGCTGGCTTTCCGACGGCGGCAAGTGGTACTTCCTCAACGACCAGCACGACGGAACCTTCGGCGCGATGGTGACGGGCTGGCGCGAAATCTCGGGCAAGTGGTACTACTTCACGCCATCGGGCGCGATGGCCACGGGCTGGCAGCTCGTCAATGGGGCCTACTACTACATGGGCGAGGACGGCGAGATGGTAAAGGGCTGGCAGCTGGTCGACGGCAAGTGGTACTGGCTGAAGGAGGATGGCAGCATGAGCAACGACGAGGTGCTGCGAATCGACGGCACGTTCTACGGCTTCGACGAGACTGGCAAGATGCTCGGGCACTCGCTCGCCGCGTAGCTATGACACGCTGTGACAGAGCTGTGACATTTGGGGCGCCTTCGGGCGCCCCTTTTTTGCGTTTTATTCCAGTGGGGTGGGGCGCGCCTGAAGCCGCCCAGAAAACGCTCCGCGCATATCCCAGGCATATCCCAAGTCGTTGTTTTTTAGCCGATTTTGCAGAGCTTACAAAACTTGCAGAACGGCATAATGCCTGGTAAACAGCCTTATAGAACTTACAAGCCCCTAAGCTTTGTCTACGCGAACTTCACTGCGGTGCCATACGCAAGAATCTCAATCGTGCCCTCGGCGATGCTGTCGCTCGCGAAACGCATGGCGACAACGGCGTCGGCCCCAAGGCTTTGCGCGGCGGTGACCATGCGGTCCTCTGCGACTTGGCGAGCCTCATCGGTCATTTGCGTGTACGATACAATCTCGCCTCCGACGATACTTTTCATGCCGGCCATAAGGTCACGGCCGATGTTTTTCGAAGTAACGATATTGCCTCGAACAAGACCCAGAACTTGTACTGCTTGACCAGGGATGACGTCTGCGGTGGTAACAATCATGGCTGCTCCTGTCGTTGTGGGATGAACGGTGCTTCCATAGTACTCGACAATTGTTCAGGGATTTACTGGGAAGAAGGAAAAAATGGAAGCGGGGCTGAAGGGTCAAGCGTGCGAAGCCGCGCCAACGTTTGGCGGGGCGGAGCTCCGTCGATGATTCGTTTTTCAATTGGCTGTTTCTACGGTGAATGGCTATGCGCGGTGGACTGCTTGAGTCGCCGTGCGATTAGGCGAGCCCTGCTGCTTGAAACGCCCAAAGTGCAAACGGCACTACGATAAGTGCAGGCAGATAGTTGAGCACTTTGAACTTCGTGAGGTCAACCATATTTAAGCCGAGCGCGAGAATCATGATGGATCCGCAGGTTGAAAGCTCGGAAATAAGTACGTCGCTCGCGAAAGGGGCCACGAATCCAGCGGTTAGAACGATGGCTCCTTGGAACACGAGCGTGAATGCGGCCGAACCGTATACGCCCACTCCGAGCGCGGCGCCCATCATAATGCCCGCTACAAAATCGAGCAGGCTTTTCGTGTAGAGCATGTCGAAGTCGCCGACGAGGCCCGCGTCGAGCGAGCCGACGATAGTCATGGCTCCCACGTTCATGATTAGGCACGATGTGATGAATGCATTGGCGACTTTGGCGCCTTCGCCCGCGCCAGTAAATCGCGATGTGAGTTTTTCGGTCCAGCGATTCACGTGCCCGTCGATATCGCCCGCTTCGCCAATCGCCACGCCGATAACCGTTGCAACGATGAGGAGCAAGATGTTTTGTTCGACGATGGTTCCTTGAATGCCGATGACGATTGTGCACAGGCCGAGCGCTTTCATGACGGCGTCGGTAATTGAGTCGGGGAGTCCGCGGCGCAAGAACAATCCGACGGTGGTGCCTGCGATAATGGTGATGGTGTTAACGATGACTGCCCACACGGAAGGCTCCTTTGTTGCGACGGTCGAGCCGCTGGCAAAAATACCACGGCGCGTTTGGGCTGTGTGCCTACATCGCTCGCGAACCGCCTATCCCTCACGTGCGCATGCGCGCCATGCGCGCTTCCGTATCTGGCTGCGCCAGAACTGACAAGGGAAATTATATCTCCGCTATGTCTCTTGAAGGCTTGCCCTCGTCAAGATTTAGGGAAATATACGTTTGTGCGTGCCGGTGGCGTGTCGGGTTGGCCGATTTCGCGGAAGGAAGACGATAATCGTGGTTTCTGGGGGCGAGAATTGAAATTAGTGCGGAGGAGAGACTGACTGCGAGTCGGGCGGCTTTCGATGTCGAAATCAAATGTCTGCAATTGCATATTTATGGACAATTGGAATCACTATTTTGGTTGTATTGGCCCAGAACTCGATGCCAGCTTCAGGTTGCGTTCGATATATAGACATTTTTTCGGCCAGAGCGACATTTCTTTGTTGTAGAACAAAAGCACAGCAGGGTTCGATCGCTGTGGTGCTTTTGCAAAAGAGAGGGATGCGGTGTTCGTGCGTTTAACGCGGAGGTATCGCCCAATGCTTACTGGCTGGGATCTTGTTGCGAATCGTCTGTTCTTCGTGACGCCTTCGCGAGCGCGCCGTCAACGTGCCTTTTATTTGCCGCCGATGCCGTCAAATAGCGAGAAGAGTTCGTCTCGAGAATGGATGTCGAGTTTGCGGTACAGATTCCGTACATGTGTTTTTACCGTTTGCTCGGAAATGAAGAGTTCTTTTGCTATTTCCGGATTACGTTTATGTTCCGCCAATGCCGAGAGTATTTCCTCTTCGCGTAAGGTGAGCCCGAATTGGAGTGCCAAATCGTGGCTGTGGTTTTTGATGACGTCTGACCGCACGAACTGCTCCATGCGATGTGGCTCGGTGTCGCTGACATTCATGCCCCAAGTGCTTGCGAGGCCGCTTTCAGATAAAAGCACCATCGTGCTCACCACGGCAAGAATTATCACAATTGCCGGCAAAACATATGGCATGTCGAATCCGGATGGCGCGTTTAGAAGTACATCGTGGGCAGTTCGTCCGGCCCCGTTGAACGCCATGCGCACGGTGCGTTCTATGCCAAAAAGCCACATTGCGGCAATTCCATATCGATAGCACATGTTGGACATGATTATCATGACCAGAATTGAGCATGCGGTGTAGGCTCCTGAGACGAAGAATGCCGTAACCATATTATTGAAGTTGCCAACTATCGGAATGATGAGAAAGGCGCCCACCATGAGCGGCAGTGCTACGCGGTAGATTGCGGAGAAATCGAATTTCCTCTTGCGAAGGGCTATGCCCATGAAGACGAACAGCCCCACGAATAGCGTTCCTGGTGAAGAGTGGGGACCGAAAGCGGACGTTGTAAGCTGTTCTTGCACCAATCCGTATGCAAGCGAGAAGATTGCCATCCATAGTACGAGCTTCCAGGGGAATGCGATTTGTGCCTGGGAAATATGGTTGCGTTCTGCCTGCGGAATAGACCGAAAGGCCGCCCCTGCGCTTGCGATTGTCGCGATGGGCAATATAAACAGGTATGTCGCAAACCACGGGAAGAGGAACCCCTTCATTGTGTATACGATGAGCGCCGAGGCAACGATTGAAGCCGAATAGTAAAGCGCAACACGAAGCGGATTCAGGCAGCTATAAAGCTCCGACCAAAGAATGAGCGTGATGGCGATTCCTGCCCCGCCGATAATTGCTCCCGCCAATGATAAAACTGCGCCCCATTCGGCGAAGGACGCTCCGCCGACGACGCACGCCGTTGAGACCAGCAGCATGAAAAGCGCTGTGTTGCGAATAGATTGCTTCTCGATGAGCGGTGTAAGCCGTTTTGCGAAAAGCACGCCAAGCACAAGAAATGCCATCATGGATAAATCAAATGCATCGCGCGCCATGGGGGAATATGGAGCTTCGCGGAAGTACGATCCGACGAAGGTCAGTTCAATCCATGCGCGATATGCTGCGAGGCCAATGAAGGCGAGCGGCAATTTCGGTAGCTTGGGGTTTATCGTCCCCGTGGATCGTGCGTATTTCTCGTTCACGTTTCGTCGGTCTTTCGCTAAGCGCAGCGGGCGCATCCTGGATTTCGGTGCATGCCATTATACCTTCTTGCCGAATGCTATCTTCCTGCTATGAAGCTCTTGCTTGTGGTGGGCGCGTCATGTTCGTCAATATATTCCCAGGTAAATCAAGGGGTAGAAAAAGGTGGTAGAGAAATACCCCTGGAATTGCATTCGCGGCGGATGGACATCCTCACATCTTGGATTCATCTTGGCTTCAACGCGAGCCGGTGGACCCCTCCTATCGCATCGGCTCGCATTGCTTGAATGGCGTGGAAGACAGGGCAAGGAAAGGGAAGGTTTTCCAATGGAAAAAGCAATGCAAAATGTTTCGCGTCGAGGCTTTGTTGGGCTTGCAGGCGTAGCTGCGGCAGTCGCTGGCACAGCTGCTTTGGCGGGTTGCTCTCCGAGTAAAAAGGAAAAGAATGATGCTGCGTCGGTTGACGCGACCAAAACCACGGTTGTCGCGGGCCACGAACGCGCAGGGCTGCCTTCGTTCCTTGTTGCGCCCGACTCCATTACCGACATTAAGAAAACTCTTGATTTTGACGTGGTTGTTGTTGGCGCTGGCGCGGCCGGCGTTCCTGCTGCCCTGGCCGCCTGCGAGGCCGGCGCTCATGTTGCGCTCATCCAGAAAGAAGCTACCGCAATTTCCCAGGGAAATACGGCAAGCGGTATTATCACCGACCAAAGCAATCCTGCAGCCGCTGCCGCCCTTGGTCAGCTGCTTGTGAAAGAATCGGCGTACCGAGCCGACCCCGAGCTGATTAACGTGTGGATTGAGAATGGCGGAGAAGCCGTTAAATGGGTGCTCGACCATGTTAAAGAGGCCGGCGGTTCGGTTATCGACCAAGGCAATAATCAGCAATCGAAGGCGTCCAATGAGGTTAACGGTTATTCGAGCCTGAACTACGTCACGTCCTATATGGGCCCAAAACCCTACAATAATGGCGAAGGCATGAAGGTGCTCGCTGAGGTTGCAGCGGAAAACGGCGTCGAGGTTTTCTACAATACTCCAGGTGAGCAGCTTGTCAAAGATGGTGATAAAGTAACTGGTGTTATTGCCAAGGGCGAAGAAGGCTATATCCAATTTAACGCCGCAAAGGGCGTGATTATTGCCACGGGCGATTATCAGAATGACGAAGAGATGTCGAATTATTACCTGCCCGATTTGAAATACTTCGGCCGCAAGCAGTCTAATAAAACCGGCGATGGTCACAAGATGATCGTGTGGGCCGGCGGAAAAATCTCGAATATCGTTCACACCAAGATGATGCACGACTTCGATGCGGGTCCGATGTGGAACATGCCGTTCCTGGCGGTGAAGACCGCTACGGGCGAGCGCTTCATGAACGAGAAAATCGACATGGCCGTGGTGTGCAATTACCTCACTTCTGAGCAGGACGCAGGTCGTTATTGCCAGGTATTTGACAGCAAGTATGTCGATACCGCCTCTACCTGGAAGGGTTGCGGCAAGTACGTCGACCCCGAAGGCCTTAAGGTTTACATGCAGGAAGAAGACGTTGAGCGTAAAGGCGTGCTGCCGAGTTTCATTAGCACCTGGAAGGCCGACACGCTCGAGGAGCTTGGCAAAAAAATGGGCGTTGGGGATATCGATGCATTTGTCGAGACGGTAAAGCATTACAACGAGATTTGCGAATCGGGCGCCGATACCGATTTCGGCAAGGAAGCCCAGTATCTTATTCCTGTCGATTCTGCTCCGTACTATGGCGTTAGCCGTACGATTCGCTTGTCGGCAATTTGCACGGGCGTTGATGTGAACAAGCAGCATCAGTGCCTTAACGAAGTTGGCGAACCCATCGAGGGCCTGTATGCCGTCGGCAATTGCTCGGGCGGTTTTTACGGTGGAGTAGATTATCCGCTGACCGTTGGCGGCTTGTCTATTGGCCGCTGCTATACCGAGGGTTATGTGACTGGTAAGCTCGTGGCGTCACTCTAGTTTTGACGTTCGATATGTTTATGCAAGGGGGGCGGCTTGACCGTCCCCCTTGCATATTTGTGCTCGATTTGAACAAAACGGATTATGGCGTACGCGAATCGATAAACCAATCTTGCGACTCGTCAAGATTCCTGAGTTGACTTCAGGTTTGACGTCGGGCTGCACATCGGTTCTGTTCGATAGCGTATTCTTCTGCCGCTCTCCCCTACTCTTCCAGATCGAACAAGCTCTTCATGTCAGTTTCCTTCATGGGAGCTCCAGCTGAAGGCAGCTTCTCTGCGCGGAACTTTTCGACCTGAGCTTTGCCGCCGATGAATTCTTCTGCCGTGCCGACCATGGTCACCGTGCGGCTTCCCTTAATGGTGAGCGCCTGCACGCCTTGCGTCGGATTGGTGGTCTTCGTCTTCAGAAGCGATGTGTTGAAGGCTGGTGGCAACGTTACGAGCGTTGCTGTTCGGTGCAAGCCTCGTGTGGCATTCGTTCCAACGGGCAACGAGCTGGTTCCTGCGGGGTCGGCTGTTGTTCCTACTGGCAAGAACATTGAATCGAATAGCTTGGTGGTTCGTGGAAAAGTCGAGGCGTGGGGTGGCGTTTTTCTTCCCTTCGACATCGTTCCCGACGATCCCGACCTCATTGTTCAGGCTGTAAAGAAGGCATGCGCGTGCGCCAATATCGTGGTGCTCAATGCGGGGTCATCGAAGGGGTCTGACGACTGGTCGGTCGAACAGTTAGAGGAAATCGGCACCATAATATGCCACCAGGTCAATCATGGGCCTGCCCACCATAGCTCTGCCGCCGTGGTTGACGGAACTCCCGTTTGGGCATCTCCGACCCGCCGTTCGGCGCCTCGTTCACATTGGGGTTCTATCTGCTGCCTCTTATGAACCGTTTCCTGGGTCTTGCTACCGAGCCTTTCAAGGTTGCTGCTCGGCTGACCGAGCCCTTCCCTATTTCTGGTCCAATGTCCGGCCATGGCGGTGCACGAAAATATGCTGGCGAAGAGCGTCCGTCCGAAGTTGTTGCTGGAAAGCAATTCTTTGGCGTTCGCATGCTCAATGTAGAAGCGCGGCCTGATGGATCGCTCGCAGGAACTCCCGTCACGGGCCGTCCCGGTTCGCCTGCGACGCTATCGGCGAATGCGCTTTTTATGCTTGAATCGGGCCAGGGCGCTTCCAGGCCGGCTGCGGGCGATGTCGTTTGGGTTGAGCTTCGGTAGCGGCCGAGGAAAACAATGTGCAATGCTTTTTAGATTACAGCGCCCTGCCGTGTTCGCATCTTGATAGAAAGGGCCCCAATAATGGGGCCCTTTCTGTTGGAGGAGAACCGTCTTCTCGCATACGTTGGGAGCTGCGTATGCGGATCGGTGCACTATGCCAAATCGGTCGTGATGGTGTTGGCCATAATGTAGCCGTAGATCATGGCTGCGTCGAAGCCGTAGCCATAGCCTCGACCGTCCTTCTCCTCGATGGAGCCGCACACATCGCCTGCGGCGTACAGGTTGGCGATAGGCTCGCGATCCTCGGTCAGAACGTGGCAGCTCGGGTCGATGGCAAGGCCGCCGGTCGTGAGGTAGAACGTGGGAATGCAGGGGCATACCCAAATTCCGCCATGCGTATTGATCAGCGGAAGGTCCTTGCGGCCGAATTCGTCTTCTTCGCCGGCCTTTGCATGCGCGTTGTGCGTGTCGATCGTTTGCTGCAGGTTGTCGATGCCGTATTCGTCGATAGCCTCTTGAACGGTGTCGAAGTGAACCATGTCACCGCGGCTGAACAGGGCCTTGTATTCGGTCGTCGACCACTCGTCGTTCTTCATGGTTGTAACGGCGCCGCTCTCGTCGGTGATGATGAAGAACTTACCGCCGTTGCTTGAGTCGCGCACCGCCTTGCTGAGCTCGGCGTGGTTGTTTCCATTCACGTTGCCGAACTGGTCGCCGGTTGCGTTGACCATAATGCCGGGCGTCGTGCGGTAGGCGAATGCAATTTCGAAACGGCTGCCGGCCTGGGGCGTAGTAGACAGGAACGCGCCGAGGTCGCGGCCCATGCACTCGATTGCTGCATTCTCGGCCTGCGCGAGTACGATGCCGTCACCCGTGGAACCAGGGGCGCAGTTGAAGGAGAATTCTCCGTACTCGGGATAGTGCTCCTTAATCATGTCCTGGTTTGCCGCGAAGCCGCCGGAGGTGAGGCAAACTGCGCGAGCGTTGACAGTCCAGCTGCCACCGTCTTTGCATTCTGCGAGCAGGCCAGCGATTTTGCCGTCGTTGTCTTTGATGAATTCGGTCACTTTGGCGCCATAGACAATTTGGCCGCCCAGTGCATTGATGCGGTCGACGAGGAACTGCATGGCGTAGCCGCAGCCGCCCATGTAGCAGCCAGGTGCCAGGTACGGAGTGGTGCCGTAATAGGGGTTGACGCCCATGGTGAAGAATCCGATGCCCATGTCATGCATCCAGTCCACCATTTTTCCTGAGTTCTCATACATTGCGGCTTCGTACGGAATCTCGCCATTGAAGCGGTTGAGCTCAGGATTGACGCGCTTCTTAACTGCCTCGAGCCTGGCATCCAGGCTCATGCCGATGCTGTCATCGAAACGGCCGAGGCTATAGTTCTTCTGCAGCTCGGAGCCTGCGGAAAGAACCCCCGAATACGTCATGCACATCGAGCCGCCTGGGATATCGTTCTTTTCGAGCAGCATGACTTTGTAACCGTTTTCGAGCAGGCGCGTTGCGGCTACGAGTCCAGAAGTGCCCGCGCCCATAAACACGACGTCGACATCTGCCGTCTGTGCGGTTCCGCCTTTTGCGGGCTCGGGGGTGCCCAGCGAGAAGTCGGCGGGGTTGCCGCCGGCGTTGGTGATGGCGTCGGAAATTGCGCTGCGAACGGCCATGCTGGTCATGGTCGCGCCGGAAATCGTGTCTGCGTCGAGGTTGCCAGATTCAAGAATGCGCTGTGCCATCATGGGGCCAGCAACGCTGCCAATGCCGATCGTGTCATCATTGCGAAGGATTTTCGCGTCAGCAATCTTTGAATCGTCAATGGTGACTTCTGCATACAGGTAATCTTTGTGGCCCATGGCCTTGCCGACCCATTTGCCGTCCGTCAGGCTATCGGGGGGCTTCACCGAGCTTTTTTCGGTTGATTCTTCCCCTTTGGTTTCGGCTCCAGACTTCGAGCAGCCCGCCATGGCACCACCCAATGCCGCAACGGATCCGACTGCGATTGTCCCCTTAAGAAAGTCCCTACGATTGAGTTCCATGTTAACTCCCTCCTTGTTTCTCTTGCCGCTGAGAAGCGGCTTAGCGTTACTATAGGAGGCAAAGAATTGCTCGGTCATGACCGATTATCGATTGAATAACGCCGTAACCGACGATAACCGACTATCGGTTAGACGATGCAATATGGGGGTTTCGCTGATGAGCATGATGAAAGCAACACGTGGCGCTATCTCGACCTGTTTCCTTGCTGCCGCCATGACGATCGGTTTCGCTTCGTATAAAGCTGCCATTTCTTGTTCTTATAGAACGGCGATGGGGTCGGTGACCGAAACATGCGGGTATGTATCCGACGTCGGATTCATGATTGTCGTCAATGCCTCATCTTTTGTCACGGCTCTGATTGTCTATCTTCTTTATAGGAAGGGCGTTGTGGCGGAAGGCGGCATTGTTCAAAGTCCCGCGATCATTGCTCTTTCAACGGGTATGCTTGTGAGCCGCGAGGAGGCAGCGAGCGCCCTTCCGGCGGAAATCCTCGTCGTTATTCTTGGCGCGGTGTGCGGTTTTTCAATTGTATTGCTGTGCGTGGTGTGGATAGATACGCTTGTCCGACTTAGGACAATGAAACTTGCTCTTCTCGTTCTTGTTTTGGGGCTTACCTTAAAAGAGGTGGTCTATGCATGGGCGTGCGGGCTTTCCGGAATCACTTTCCAGCTGTTCACCGTTGGTTTGCTTCTTCTTTCGGCGATATTGCTGTTCTTTTCAAATCGAAATCGACGGCTCGTTGAGCTTTCTCAGACATTGGAAGAAGACAAGTACTCTTTCGTTAAATCCTTCATCGCGTTATTCATCCTTGTAGGAATTGTTGGCATTATTCATACCACGGTAATCGGATCGAGCGCCGAGGGCGTTGTCGGCCAGGTCGATATGGATCTCGCGGGAGAGCTGTCCTCCATCGCGGCTTTGGTAATCACTGTCGCTATGGGATGGAACGTGAGCACGTTGAAAGTTGGTAAAGTCGCCTTCCCGTGCGTCCTCGTTGCACTTTCTTTGCTGCCCCTTCTCGGTGAGAGCAATGGTGCTTTAGTTGGATTTATCTCAATTTTTTGCTATGAGGTTTATAGCAAGGTTTTTCTCGCTTACATTCTTTGCGAGTGCTATCGAACGAAGTGCTCGTCGTTAACCCTGTCTTGCTATTTTACAGGAGGAACTGGCGGATCGCTCGCAATTGGGCTGTCAATTGGCTTGCTGCTTAGCTCATTTAGCGCCGGACACGAAGTTTCGATTCTCGCGCTTCTTACTGTGGCGGCCATTTATCCCATTGCTTTAGGAACGATGGTTTTATATCGCAGGGGCGATGGCTTTCGGTTCATTCATAAGTCCGATGGCAAAAGCGAGCCTGGCCGGGCAATTCGGGTCGATGAATCTTATGAGCTGGAAACCGCCTGTCGTTCTATTGCCGACGAGAGTGGCCTTACACCTAGGGAGCTTGACGTACTTGTCGTTCTCGCAAAGGGGCGCTCGGCAAAACATATCGCCGACGAGTTATGCATAGCTGAAAATACCGCTTGGGTTCATATCAAAAGTATATATGCGAAAACAGGAGCCCATGAAAAACAGGGCCTCATCGATTTGGTTGAAGAGGCTCGCGCATCTACTGTCCGATAGGGGTATTCGTGAGAATATTGGGCGTGATAAGGCTCGGTCGGTATGCTGCATTCCTCATTGACGGGAAGCTATCGGCGCGCGAGTGGGCTAAAGGTATAGAGGGATCGAGCTGCGTTGCTTCGATCCCTCTATATGGCATGGACACCGTAGGTAGCCATAGGGCCCTCGATTGACTTTTGCCGCAATTGCCCCACAATCATCTCTTATTTGATTGTGGATCGTGCTCCCCTACTCTTCCAGATCGAACAAGCTCTTCATGTCAGTTTCCTTCATGGGAGCTCCAGCTGAAGGCAGCTTCTCTGCGCGGAACTTTTCGACCTGAGCTTTGCCGCCGATGAATTCTTCTGCCGTGCCGACCATGGTCACCGTGCGGCTTCCCTTAATGGTGAGCGCCTGCACGCCTTGCGTCGAATTGGTGGTCTTCGTCTTCAGAAGCGATGTGTTGAAGTTCACCATGCGATAGTCGCTAGAAACGAGCGCCAGGTCACGTTCTTCCTTCAGCACCGTGGCGTACATGAGTTTTGAGCCGCCGTAAATCGCGTTCTTCAGGCGCTTGCGGTTCGTTTTGGTGGCGTATCCCGACAGCGCCACGCGCGCCACGCGGCCATTCTCGAATACGAATAGCACGTCGGCCTTGTAATCTTCAGGGTCGATGACCCAGGTCACAGTCTCGTCGGCGTCCATTTCCAAATCGGTGGGCAAATACGAGCCGAGCTGCGCCGATTTGGTGTCTTCGAATGCGGCAACCTTGCACTTGTATACCTGGCATTGGTTTGTGAACACGAGCAAATCGTGCGTGTTTGAGGAATCGAACTCGATGAAGGGCTCGTCGCCGTCTTTGTATTTCAGCGTCGTGGCCTTGCGCAGCACGCGGTCGGTCATCTTCTTCAGGTAGCCGTCGCGCGAGAGCATCATGGTCACGGGATATTCCTCGACCTCGGGCTCGAGGTTCACTTCAACGATTTCCGAAGGCGCGACCAGGCCGGTTTTGCGCGGCATGACGTGCTTCTTGTTCACCGCGGCGAGCTCGTCGTGGATGACTTTCTTGATTTTCTTCTCGCTTGCGAGAATAGCGTTCAGCTCGGCGATGTCGGCCTCGAGCTTCTCGATATCCTTCGTGCGGTTGATAATGTATTCCTCGTTGATGTTGCGCAGTTTGATTTCCGCCACGAATTCGGCCTGGACCTGGTCGATATTGAAGCCCTTCATGAGGTTGGGCACAACGTCGGCCTCGAGTTTCGTGCCGCGAATGATCGCGATGGCCTTGTCGATGTCGAGCAGAATCGCCTCAAGGCCGTGCAACAAGTGCAGGCGGTCGGTTTTCTTGTCCAAATCGAAGTTCATGCGGCGGCGGGTCGATTCGACGCGCCATGCCACCCACTCGCTCAAAATCTCGCGCACACCCATGACGCGCGGGTAGCCGTCGACGAGTACGTTGAAGTTGCACGAGAACGAGTCTTGCAGCGTGGTGGAGCGGAACAGCTTCGCCATGAGCTGTTCGGGGTCGACGCCCCTCTTCAGGTCGATGGCGATGCGCAAGCCGGAGAGGTCGGTTTCGTCGCGGATGTCGGCGATTTCGCGCACCTTGCCCTCTTTGGAGAGCTTCACGATGCGATCGATGATGACGTCGGTTTTGGTGGTGTATGGAATCTCGTACACCTCGATGATGCGCTCATCGGGCAGGTAGCGCCAGCGCGAGCGAATTTGGAAGCTGCCGAGGCCCGTGTTGAAGATGCGTTCCATTTCCTCGCGGCGGTAGATGATTTCGCCGCCGGTGGAGAAATCGGGTGCAGGCATGTATTCGAGCAGGTCGCACTCGGGGTCGCTTAGGAAGTGCATGGTTGCCGTGCATACTTCGTTCAGGTTGAAGCCGCAAATATCGGAAGCCATGGCAACGCCGATGCCCTTGTTCGCCGACACGAGAATGTTGGGGAACGTGGTGGGCAGAAGGCGCGGCTCCTTCATGGCGCCGTCGTAGCTGTCCACGAAGTCGACCGGATCTTTGTCGATGTCTTTGAAAATCTCGGCGCAAATCGGCGAGAGCTTGGCTTCGGTGTAACGCGAGGCCGCATAGCTCAGGTCGCCGGAATAGTATTTGCCGAAGTTGCCCTTCGACTCGACGAACGGCGCGAGCAGCGCTTCGTTGCCCGTGGCGAGACGCACCATGGTCTCGTAGATGGCAGAATCGCCGTGCGGGTTGAGCTTCATGGTTTGGCCGACGATGTTCGCGCTTTTTTGGCGCGCACCGTTCAGCAGGCCCATTTTGTACATGGTGTAGAGCAGCTTGCGGTGCGACGGCTTGAAGCCGTCGATTTCCGGGAATGCGCGCGACACGTTCGTACTCATGGCATAGGGCATGTAATTCTGCTCGAGCGTTTGCGTGATGGGCTGCTCCATGACCTCGGAATGCAGGCCGATCACGTTGGGATTGTCAACGTGCTTTTTCTTCGGTTCGGTTTTGGTCTTCTTCTTTGTTGCCACGGTTTCCCCTTGGTGCGTGTATCGGGCTCATCTATCGAACCGCTAGGCGGTTCGAGCGGTTATATGGCGTTACTGCAGGTCGAGCTGATCGAGATATTCCTTGCCGTGCTCGGCGATGTGGCGCTTGCGGCCCTCGTCGTCGTTGCCGAGAAGCAGGTTGAACATGTTCTCCATGGTGGCGACGTCTTCGGGTTCGACCTTGATCAGGCGACGCGTTTCTGGGTTCATGGTGGTGAGCCACATCATGTCGGGGTCGTTCTCACCAAGACCTTTTGAGCGGTTGATCGAGCACTTCTGGTCGCCGATTTCCTTCAAGATGTTGTTTTTTTCGAGGTCGGTGTAGGCGAAGTACGTCTTTTCCTTGCAGTTGATTTCGTACAGCGGCGACTCGGCGATGTAGACGTAGCCCTCGTCGATGAGCGTGGGCACAAGGCGGTAGAGCATGGTGAGGATGAGCGTGCGAATGTGGTAGCCGTCAACGTCGGCGTCGGTACAGATGATGACCTTGCTCCAGTTGAGGTTGTCCAAATCAAAGGTGCCCAGGTTCTTCATGCGCTTGTCTTTGACTTCGACGCCGCAACCCAGAACGCGCAGCAAGTCCATGATGATGTCAGACTTGAAAATGCGCGGGTAGTCTTCCTTCAAGCAGTTGAGAATCTTGCCTCGAACAGGCATGACGCCTTGGAACTCGGCATCGCGCGACGTGCGAATGGCGCCCGCAGCCGAGTCGCCCTCGACGATGTAGACTTCGCGGCGGCCTTTGTCTTTCGATCGGCAGTCGATGAACTTCTGCACGCGGTTGGCCATGTCGGTTTTCTGCTGCAGATTGGTTTTGATGCTCTGGCGCGTTTTCTCGGCGTTTTCACGCGAGCGCTTGTTGATGAGCACCTGCTCGACGATTTTGCCGGCGGCTTCCTTATTCTCGATGAGATACGTGGTGAGACGTTCCTTGAAAAACGCCGTCATGGCCTGCTGGATGAAGCGGTTGTTGATGGCCTTCTTCGTTTGATTCTCGTAGGACGTTTGCGTCGAGAAGCAGTTGGTCACGAGCACGAGGCAGTCTTGCACGTCTTGCCATTTGATGGCGGTCTCGTTTTTGGTGTATTTGTCCTGCGACTTGATGTATGCGTCAAGAGCGCTGGTCAGAGCGCTGCGCGCGGCTTTTTCGGGCGAGCCGCCGTTTTCGAGCCACGATGAGTTGTGGTAGTACTCCTGCATTTGGAAGGTGCGCGAGAAGCACAAACACGCGGTGATTTTGACGTTGTAATCGGGCAAGTCGTCGCGGTCGCGGCCACGACGGTCGGCCTGGATGAAGAACGGCTCGGTCAAATAATCGGCGCCGACCTTTTCCAGCACGTAGTCTTCGATGCCCTTGGGGTAGCAGAAGTCTTCCTCGGTGAAGCCTTCGGGGCCCTCGAGGCGTAAGCGGAAGGTGACGTTGGCGTTGACGACTGCCTGGCGACGCATGGTTTCGCGATACCAGTCGGCAGGAATGTCGATGGACGTGAAAACCTCGAGGTCGGGGCGCCATTTAATGGTGGTGCCGGTGCGGTTTTCATCGGAAGGCTCGACTTGGAGCGCCTTCTTCTTGGCGCCGACGACTTTGCCCTTCTTGAAATGCAGGGAGTATTTGTTGCCGTCGCGCCAGACGTTGACATCCATGTATTCAGAGGCGTACTGCGTGGCGCACGAGCCCAGGCCGTTGGTGCCGAGCGAGAAGTCGTAGTCGCCGCCTTGGTTGTTGTTGTATTTGCCGCCTGCGTACAGCTCGCAGAAAACGAGCTCCCAGTTGAAGCGTTTTTCGGTGGGGTTCCAGTCGAGCGGGCAGCCGCGGCCGTTGTCTTCGACCTGAATGGAGCCGTCGGCGAAGGCGGTAAGCGTGATGAGGTCGCCATAGCCTTGGCGGGCTTCGTCAACCGAGTTGGACAGAATCTCGAAGGCGGCATGCGCGCAGCCGTCCAGGCCATCGGAGCCGAAAATGACGGCGGGGCGCAGGCGTACGCGCTCCTCGTCTTTCAGCTGGCGAATGCTGTCGTTGCCGTAATTGGCCGTGGTGTTTGCCATTCTCGCTCTTTCGATGGTTGTGTTCCTTCGCGCGGCTCGCTACCCTTTCGGGTGCCGACGCGCTTCCCGCCTGGGTCTCGCTGCTTCGCAAACGCGGCGTTGGTGGCGGGTTGCTGCTAGGCCAGGCATTGCTGGCCGGGTTGTTCAAACGCTGACTTTACCACATGCCGCGCGCGTGCCGAGACGATGACACAGCAAAAACATCGGACGTATGTTCGATAAGTGCGAGGGTCTCGGCTACCAGGCGGTGCGTTGGTGAATTGGCGCTTCAATGAAAACGATATCGCGTTCGGCATCGTAGGTATAGACGAGATCGAAAGGATTCACCGCGAGCTTGCGTATGCCTGCGCCGAACTCGGAGCGAATCGATTCGGGCACCGCTTTCGAATCGATATCGCCGGCGCCCTCAATCACGTCGAGTATTTCGAAGATTATTTTTTGAAACGAAACGGGCGTTATTCCTGGGCATGCTTTCCGTTGCCATTCCCGCTTCCGTTGTTGTGACCTTTGGCGCTGTTGCCGCCGTGGGTGCCTGCACCCTGCCCGTTACCCATGCCGGCGTGCTCGCTTTCTCCTTCGCTTGTATCGACCCCAGTCTTCGCAAGCAAATCGCGCAGCTCGCGCATGCTCATGGAGGCGCATTCTTCGGCTGATGTGTCTACTCCGGCTTCTTGAAGTTCCTGGTAGGCGCGGTATTTTGCGACGCCCATGCCCAAATTGTGGGCGGCTTGGCGTTCCTCGGCATTCGTGCGGTCGCAGTGCGCCTCGCCGTTGCAGCTGAAGCAATTGTTGCTTTGCGCAGCGAGCGCGGCGTAGCGACTCTCATTGTCGCAGTCGATGGACACCTCCACGACGGCGCCCTCGCCGGTTATGGCACGCATGGCGCCATCGAGGTCGCGTGCAGCGTCGTCGAAGGGGCGCCACATGCAGGACGCCTCGTTGAGCGCCTGCTGGCCATCGTCGTTGAGCGCGTGTGTCCCCACCACGATGTCGAAACGATTCAGCGTTAACTCGACCGACGGATTCACGTCGATTCCCACATACGCCATGGGTCGCAGGAAATCGGCAACGCCGCCTATGAGACACGCGGCAAGCGCCAAGCACGCTGCAATCGCGGCGATGCGCCCGCCTTTGGCGAAATGAAGGGCCTTGCGGCGTTTCTGGGGAGTGGCGCTCCCCTGTCCTTTTGACGTACCGCTTGCCTGGCAGCTTGCTTGCGAAGCAAAGGGTTCTTCGATGACTTTGCCTTCTTGACCTGCATGTTTGTTTGCATGGGCGTTTTCCTGCGCGGTCAAGAGCCCTTCGGTGCGTTCGCTTTCCCGCTGCTCGCGTTTCGCTTCGATGCTCTCAAGTGCGCGCGCTGCGATATCTTCCGGAAGGTGGATGGCTTCAAACGCTTCTTTGACCTGGTGTTCTTCATTATTTGCCATTAGCTGAGCACCTCCCGCAGCCGCTTGCGTGCGCGCGATATCCACGAATAGACGGTGTTTTCGGGCATGTTGGTCATTTCGGATATTTCGGAAGCCGTGTAGCCCTCGACGAGCGACAGGTAAACTTGCGTTTTCGGCGGATCGCCGAGCGCGTCCATGGCTTCAAGTATGCGTTTAACGCCGATTTCGGTTTGGGTCGAATCGTCTTGAATGCCGAGCAGACGATCGTTGTATGCCTCGAGGCGGCTTTTGAGCGAGACGTTTTTCGCGCGGGCCGCCTTCAGTGCGTCTTTGCATTCGTTGATCGCGACGCGCAAAAGCCAGGCCTTTTCGTGTTCGGCGCTCGAAAAGTCCTGGTCATGCATAGCGTATTTGAGGAACGTGTTCTGCAGGGCGTCTTCGGCATCGTACGCGGGCACGTATGCGGCGCACGCGCGCCACACCGCATCGCCGTGCTCGCTCATGGCGCGTGATATGTCTTCAGAAGGCCTCATGCTTTCGTGCGTGCGTTCCTCGAGTCAATGCTGTTTAGCGGTTGGGGCAATTTTGGGCGCGCTGGCAACTGCCGACGAAGCCGCTGCAAGCGCCGTGGCCGTGGCTGTAAGCGTAGCCGCAACCGTTGACGCGGGCGCCGTAGCCATTGCCGTTGCTGTATCCGTAAGTGTTGCCGTTTTGGGTGCTGGAAGCGCTGCCCCAACCGTTGCCGCTTCCGTGGTCTAAGCCCTTACCTGGGCAAAGGCCATTTTCGTAATTATCGCAGATACCGTCGTCGTTTTCGTCGATGAAGGCTGGGCCATTGCCGCTCAGGCAACGTTTCGCGCAGAGCTTTCCTTCGATTGCGGAGCGCATGCACGCCATGCTGTTGCACAACGAGTTGGCGCTATCGGCGGCGTTTGTATTGACGCTTGCGTAACAGGGGCCGTTTTCGTCGCAGAGGGGTTTCGCGAACGCCTCCGCTGGTTGCATGGCGAGCGCTGCGATTCCTGCAAGAAGAATCAGCGTTGCGAAAAGCGCTGCGGCCATATAAGTCGTGCCGGTTTTGGGGTTTTGGGAAGCGGTGTATGCCATGGCGTCCTCCTGTCGTTTCGGGCTTTCAATAAAGAAACGATTGAGGCGAAGGAATCCTTGCAAGGTCTTTGAAAAAAATGTGATCGTTGTCGAAAAGCGTCTTGTTTCAAGCTCGAACTGGGCTTCTGCGTGCAAAAGCACGGCGAGTTTTCGTTCGCTGTCATATCTCGGGGCGCGTTTTTCATCGAGCCGTATGGAGCGCATCAATCAAGACCACCCGCATAGCGGGTGGTTTGCTCTTAGGGTATAACCCTTGATTGCCGGCCGGCGCCTCAAGGCGCCGGCCTTCGCTTCGTTCAGGCCCAATAGCGGTTTGACCCATGGAGCCGGTCGAAACCGGCCGGCAGTCACTTCCTGCCGAACGGGTCCTCGTATTCCTTCACGCTCAGCTTGTCCTGGGCGATGTCGCGGGATTCCTGCTCCCTGATGTACTTGGCGATCGTCGCCTCGTTCAGCCCGACGGTCGACACGTAGTAGCCCTCCGCCCAGAACTTCCTGTTGCCGAACTTGTACTTCAGGTTGGCATGCCTGTCGAATATCATCAGCGAGCTCTTGCCCTTCAGATACCCCATGACGCTCGCCACGCTGTACTTCGGGGGTATCGCGACCAGCATATGCACGTGGTCGGGCATCAGGTGGCCCTCGATTATCTCGATCCCCTTGTATTCGCAGAGCTTCTTCAGCATCTCGCCGATGTCCGCCCTTATTTGGTTGTAGATGATTTTGCGCCTATACTTCGGCGTAAACACGATGTGGTACTTGCACATCCACTTCGTGTGCGCCAGGCTGTACGCCTTTTGCGCCATGGCCTTCACACCCTTTCGTCTCGAAATCTTGACGGCCTGAACAATCGTCAATATCGAGCGAAAGGGTGGCTTTGTAAAGCGGATTGTCGTCCGCCCGCATAGCGGGCGGTTTTCTTGGCGCGGCTACGCGCGCGCCAGACTAAAGTCTTAATACAACAGGGGCCCAGGTTGACTGGGCCCCTGCATGACGTGTGGGAGGAATTGCGCCTGGGAGAAGATTATTTCTTTGCCGCGTCGGCCGCTGCCGTGTTCACGTCAACTTCGACGTCGCGCTGCTCCATGGCAGAGTCGTCCGGCTCCTTGTTGAGCTTCGGGTCAACCGTGATAACGAAGTTCGGCTTCGTCCCCGAGTTCTCGTCGGAAACGATATCGGCTTGGTGGTTCTTTTGCAGGTCTTCCATCTCCCCAACGGCGATGTTTGCGCCGGGGCAAGCAGCGACGCATGTGGGCAGCTCACCGCGCTGTTGGCGGTCATAGCACATGTCGCACTTGTAGGTCTTGCTCTCCTCTTCGTCGTAGCACGGAGCGTTGTAAGGGCAAGCCTCGATGCACATTTTGCAGCCGATGCACTTGTCGTGATCCTGTTTGACGATTCCATTGTCGAGCTTGGTGTAAGCCTCAACGGGGCACGCCTTTACGCATGCGGGGTCCTCGCAGTGGTTGCACGACATCGAGAGGAAGGAAACGTTGACGGGGTTATCTTGGCGAATGCACGATACCTTGCGGAGCAAGACGCCTTCGTTCAGCTGTTTCTCGCTCTTGCACGCAATGGAGCACGTTTTGCAGCCGTAGCAGTTCTTGTTGTTCATCCAGAAACCGAGAGCCATGACTACGCCTCCTTCTTAACTTCGATAAGGGTCTGGTTGCAGCAATGGGTACCGCCAAGGGTCTTCCATTTGTCATTCGTTACATAGCTGCTTGAGCCACCCTGCTGCTCCCACCAGCCATTCTGAAGGCCGACAACGCCCTGCTTGATGCGCTCGCCAACCTCTGCGATGCCATGGTGTTCGCCGCGATCGTTGAATACGACAACCTTATCTCCGTCTTTGATGCCACGTGCTTCGGCGTCTGCGGTGTTAATGAGAATAACCGGCGCCTGATCGCAGACCTCGTTCATCCATTCAAGATTGTTGAAGGTGGAGTGCACACTGCGATAGGTTTTGCGCTGTACGCTAAAGAGCGGGTACTTCTGGGCGAGTTCGTCCCCGTTGCGCGCGTCTTCTTCGGCGCGAGCGTAGGTTGCAATGGGATTGAATCCATCCTTCTTCCAGGCCGCAACCCAGAATTCAGCTTTCTTGGACTTAGTCTTGAATTCGCCGTCCTTGAACGGGATGTAATTGTCGTCAACCACGCATACGGCATGCTTTTCTTTAAGCTCGTCGAGTGTAACGCCAGTGGGTTCGAGAACGTTTGAGATCATTTCGTCCATGGGCTTGCTGAAAGCATCGCCGAATCCGAAGCGCGTAGCAAGTTCGGAGAAGATTTCGAAGTCGCTCTTCGATTCGCCAGGTCCGTCAACGGCCTTTTCGCACAGCTGAATCCAATGGCTGCGATGGTTGGCCAAGACGCCTTCGGTCTCGAACACTCCCGTTACAGGAAGAACGAGGTCGGAGTAGAGGGCGGTAGAAGTGAGGTATTGATCGGCGGTAATGACGAACGGAATCTTTTCCAGAGCTTTCTTCACCATATTGGTGTTCGGCCACTGCGTCATCGGGTTGCCCGTCATGGAGTACAGAACGTTCACCTTGAGCGGGTTTTCGTTCAGGATGGCCTCGCCAAACTTGAAGCGCGGAATGCTCGGCGCGGGATCCTCGACCTTCGGAACCTCGATGGGGGATCCGGTCTTGACCTCGTTAACGCCACCTGCGTCGCTGATGCCGTCGCCTTCGTGGCCAACATGGCCGCACAGGGCTGCAAGGTACAGCTGGGTGCCGACGGCATTCGTGCCGTTTTCCGTGCGCATGAAGCCGCCCATGTTTTGAATGATCATTGCTTTATCGGCCTGTGCATATTCGCGGGCGATGCGTTCAATGTCGGCTGCCGGAACGCCGCATTCTGCTTCGGCTGCAGCGGAATCCCATTTCTCCGCCTCGGCGTAAATGAGTTCAAATTCGGTGTTATATGCATCGGCGGCAGAAGTTCCGTCGAGCTTCAGCGCTGCTTCGATGCCTTCTTTGTCGTGGCGCACGATTTCGTTGCTCTTGGTATCGAAAACAACGAAAGAAGTCGGGTCGTCTTTATCCTGCAAAACGGGTTCGCCGGTCGTCTTGTCGACGAGGCATGGCGCGCAGGTGTGGGCAAGGGTGAATTCCTTGTCAAACAGGTCTTCGTCGATGACGATTTTGATCATCGCAAGGGCGAGCGCGGCATCGGTGCCGGGCCAAGGTTGAATCCACTCGGACGCTTTGGCGGCAGATTCAGTGCAAATGGGGTCAATTACGACGAACTTGCCGCCGTTTTCCATCATCTTCTCGAAGCGCTGGAAATAGCCCTGTTTGGAGATAGCGGGATTGTTACCCCAGGCGATAACGTAATTGCTCTTCTCGATTTGGTTGCGCGTGTCAAGGAAGCGCTGTCCGTAAATAGGCACTTCAGCGGCGCTAGTTCCAGCGCAGCACAGTGAGCCAACGGTCGTCGAGGCTCCGCCCAGGTGAGCGAAGAACGCCGACGCGATGGGGCCGTGCATTGCGCCGAAGTTGCCCGATCCGGTTACATAGCAAATAGAATGAACGCCGTCGGTGTCGATTGCGTCCTGGAATTTCTCCTGAATCAAATCGAAGGCTTCGGACCATTCGATTTCTTTGAATTCGCCGGATCCCTTGTCGCCAGTTCGCAGCAAGGGCTTAGTAAGACGGTCGGGGTCTTTCGTCATGAATCCGCGAGCTATGCCTCGGGCGCAAGCCGCGCAATCATTGAGTTCGGAAGATTCGACTTTGGCGATTTTGCCGTCGATGACATATGCCTTCAGGTTGTGGTGCTGGCACTCCGGCGGACAGGTTGAATAGAAAATTTGCGCGCCCTCGTACGGATCGGCTGCGGCCTCTTCCTGTTTGTCGGTCTTTTTGCCCCCTGTGCTTCCGCATCCGACAAGACTTGTTGCAGCAACTGCGCCAGCGGTGACGGCAGCAGTTCCCACAAACGCCCTGCGAGATAGAGCGGGCATGGTAGTTTCCGCATGTTCTTTCATATCTTTCCCCCTTTTCCTTAAAGATTTGAAAGGATGCTTCATATTTTCACCATTAGCTCTGGTTAACTCAATTGAACGGGCTGTAATATTTCATTAAGAAATTGCTCTAATTCTTAAGAAATTATTAACATTGGACCAATCGTAAAATCGCTCTATTATTCAGGGATACTAGGCATGAAGACTATGCTTGCCAGCTGGCGAATGGGGGGTTCGTGTTTGGCGCAAGGGGGATTAATGTCCGACAGACTGAACGAGCGAACGAGCGGAAAGCAAGCCAGGGCGAAGTTTTGGGAGCTTGCACTCAAAAAGGCAAAGGCCCCATCTCGCCATCGCGGCCTGCGCAGTAAAATGGCGATAATCGTAATCGTTCTGATTGCTGTGCTCATGGGCGCCGATGCGTTGTGGAATTACAGTCTCCAACGCACGCAGGCCGAAAACGAAGCTCGGGAAAAAGCTGAGGTCCTTGCTTCCGAGATGCGCGCCATGTGGGATTTCATCGATATGAACCAGGATGTCATCAATCGAGACGAGAATGGCAATTTCCGCACGAAAACGCTCGTATGCGTGGTCGCCGCGAAATCGGTGAGCACATTATTCACGAGCGACACCGACTACATTATTCGTTTCACAGGGGAAACCCCCAGACAGAAAGCGAATGCGCCCGACGCTTTTGAGCAGGAGGCCTTTGATGCGTTTCGTTCCAATCCTGGCCTTGCTTCATATAGCGGCGTTCGAACCGACGAAGAAACGGGCCAGCGCGTGTTCCGCTATACCGAACCGCTGTATGTGACCGAATCGTGCCTTGAGTGCCACGGCGATCCGGCTGGAGAAATCGATCAGTATGGCTACCCGAAAGAGGGCATGAAGGTAGGCGACATCGGCGGCGCCATGTCCATTACCGAGCCTATGAGCATCTACGAAGAAGGTATTGCGACATCTGTAACGCAGCAGGCTCTCATGGTACTCATTATGGTTGCAGTTGCAGGTCTCGGCATTTTCCTTGCGGCGAATCGTTTGCTGCTGCGTCCCATCGAGAGCCTCTCGCGAGCGGCGCATGATATTGAAGCGGGAAATTTCGACTATAAGCTTGACACGTCGCCGCGTGTTGGAGGCGAAGACGAGCTTTCCGAGTTTACGCGCGATTTCGATTCCATGGCGTGCCACCTTGAGCGTTTGTGCACCGACTTGAATAGCGAAGTGAAGAAACAAACCGAAGAAACGCGCGTGCTCAACGATATGCTCATGTACCAGCAGCATGAACTGAAAAAGGCACTTGATAAACTGCATGAGGAATCGGCCTATAAAAGCGAGTTTTTCGCCATCGTGAGCCATGAACTGCGCACGCCGCTCACTTCGATTCTTGCCTTCGCGCGTTTGCTGCTCGAGAATCCGAACCTCGATGAAAAAACGCACGAATCCATTGCCGATATCGAGGCAAATGGAACGCTGCTTCTTAATTTGGTGAACAACATCCTCACCATCTCGAAAGCCGAAGCCAACCGTAACGAGCTGCTTGTCGAACCGGTCGACTTCGTCGACCTGCTTGGATTCATTAAAAAGACGCTCGACCCAATAGCCGCCAATAAAGATATTGCGCTTTCCGCGAAGGCCGATGCGAACGTGCCGATATCCATGGCCGACTGGGAAAAGCTGCGCCGCGTGATCGAAAACCTCGCTGATAACGCCATTAAGTACACCCATCGCGGTGGTCGCGTCGATGTTCGTGCAACATTCATGGCGCCGCTCGACCCTCGAGCGTACGATGATGGGGCGTTCGCAGGGGACGAAGGCGAGCTTACGTATGGCGATGGCAGCAACGTCACCGCGCGTTCTGATTCCAAGGCGGGATTGAACTCTGCGCGTCACGATTGGGAAGTTCCCCTCCCCTGTTCTTCTGCCCCGCATGGCACTATTTGCGTCACGGTTGCAGACGATGGAATGGGTATTGACGAAAGCGATATTTCAGATATTTTCGAATTGTATAAACAAGCTGGTCAATCGCCTAATCGTCGTTATCGTGGCACGGGTTTGGGCCTTGCCGTTGTGAAGGAGCTTACGGAGTTGCATGGCGGCGTGGCGACCGTCGAATCGCAACGAAAGGTCGGCAGCACGTTCTGCGTGCGCATCCCCTATGTTCCCTTGCCGGATGAGGAGGAAGATTTCGATGAAGATTCTGCTTGCTGATGATGAGGTGAGCATCCAAAAGCTTATAAGCGGATTGCTTGAAGATGAGGGTCATGAATGCGTCTGTGTCGAAGACGGCACCGATGCTCTTGAGGCATTCGAGAACGCATCGTTCGACCTCGTGATTCTCGACGTCATGATGCCGCGGATGGATGGGTTCGCTACATGTCGCGAATTGCGCACCCGGGGCGTAACGGTTCCGGTGATTTTTCTTTCCGCAAAAGGCGATATCGTTGACAAGGGTATTGGGTTCGCCGCTGGTGGGGACGACTATATGACCAAGCCCTTCGACCCTCGTGAGCTGCTCATGCATATCGAGGCGCACCTGCGCCGCGCTCATATGGATGTTGCGCCTGCTAAGCCGGAGCCAAAAACGCTTATACTTGGCAGATTTGTTATAGATACCGCAAAACACCAGGTCACAAAAGAGGGAGTCTCAATTAAGCTCACGCCGAAGGAATTTAAAATCTTGCTTGCGCTTGCCCGCATGCCCAATACTGTGCTTTCGAAAGAGCAACTCATCGAAGACGCTTGGGGTGCCGAATTCGTCGGTGAAACGCAAAGCATTACGGTGTTCATAAAGAAACTTCGCAACAAAATTGAAGACGACCCGAGTGACCCTCACATAATCGAAACGGTATGGGGGATCGGGTATCGCCTGGTCGAAGACGCTTGCTAGCAACCTACTTAGCTAGCAGACTAGCAGCCTGTTAAATGCTCGGAGCATTTAACAGGTTTACGATTGCGTGGGTCTTGGGGCGGAGTTTGAGCCTACGAAAAGAATGGGTGGCCGAAACAGAACTCCGATCACCCATTCGTGTTGGTTGCGACTACTGAGGGAAACGGCGCCACCCGACCTGCTAAACGCTACAAGCATTTAGCAGGTCGGGTATGAAATTGCCTGCTCTCCCCTAGCCCAGCTTTTCTTCCTCGACCTCGAGTCCGCCGACTACTTCTTCGTCGGCGGGCTTAGTGAGGTTCGCGTTGCGCTCGGCGCGGGCGGCCTCTTCCTTTTCCTCGAGGTTCGCCTTCGCCACCGAAATCATGAGCTTGATGCGGTTGAGCTGGTTGACCTCAGACGCGCCCGGGTCGTAGTCGACGGCCACGATGTTGCTCTCGGGATAGCGGCGGCGCAGCTCTTTGATCACAGCCTTGCCCACCACGTGGTTCGGCAGGCATGCGAACGGCTGTGTGCACACTACGTTTGGCGCGCCCGACACAATGAGCTCCACCATTTCGGCGGTGAGCAGCCAGCCCTCGCCCATCGAGTTGCACAGGCTCAAGATCTCACTCGCGTATTCGGCGAGCTCATAGATGTTCGCCGGCGGGTTGAAGCGCGTCGATGCGGCGAGCGCGTCGTTGACCGGTTTGCGGAACTTCGCGATCGCCGACAGCCCGATTTTGCCGCCAAGCGCGCCCTTGGCGGAACGGCCCAGCGGGTCTTTCTGGAAAATTCCGCCCGCGATGCCGAACAGGAAAAACTCGATGAGGCCAGGCACAACGGCCTCGCATCCCTCGCGCTCGATCACGTCGACGATTTGGTTGTTCGCCGTGGGGTGGAACTTCACCAGAATCTCGCCCACGACGCCGACGCGCGGCTTGGTGCCCTCGCCCTGCAGCGGCAGCGTGTCGAAGTCTTCCACGATCTGTTTCACGGTGCGCTTGAATTCCGAACGCTTCACGCCGCGCGCCAGCTGCGCCTTGCATTCGGCCATCCAGTGGTCGAACAGGTGGTTGGCCGCGCCTGGCTCAATCTCGTAGGGGCGCGTGCGGTAGAGCGTCATCATGAGCAGGTCGCCGTAGCATAACGCGTACACAGCCTGCAGCAGCATCTTCGGCGTGATTTTGAAGCCGGGGTTCACCTCGCCCAGGTCTTTGAACGAAAGCGCGATAACCGGAATATGGCCAAGGCCGGCGGCTTTGAGTGCTTTGCGGATGAGCGAGATGTAGTTGGTGGCGCGGCAGCCACCGCCGGTCTGCGTAATGAGCACGGCCAGCTTGTCGGTGTCGTAGCGCCCCGAGGTAACGGCTTCCATAATTTGGCCCGTGACCAGGATAGAAGGATAGCAAATGTCGTTGTTCACGTACTTCAGGCCCGCGTCCACAGCGCCGTGGTCGACGCTCGGCAGCAAATCGACGTTGTAGCCGAAGCGCTTGAAAATGGGCACGAGCAGCTCGAAGTGGTACGGAGCCATTTGCGGAGCCAAAATCGTGTAGCCCGCTTCCTTCATTTCCTCGGTGAACTGCACGCGTTCGAACTCGGTCGAGGTGGCCTCGCGCTGCTTGAAGCGCTCGCGAGCTTCGGGCGCGGCTTTTTCCGTAAAGGTCGCTGGGGGCTCGATGGCCTGGGCTACGGCCTCAATGGCTGCGGCGTCGGCGGAACCGGCCGTCTGCTTGCTGGAGCCTGCGGCTTCGGCGGCTGCGACGCGCGTTTCGGCCTCGGCCAGAAGTTCTTTCACGTCGAGGCTGCACGCGGGGCATTCCTGCGCGGCGGCTTTGACGTCGGCCTCTTCATCGGCCTGGTCTTTCAACGCCGCGAGCAGGCTGCGCACGCGAATACGGGCGGCGCCCAGGTTGGAGACTTCGTCAATCTTCAGCACGGTGTAAATTTTGCCGGCGCTTTCCAGAATCTCTTGCACCTGGTCGGTGGTGAGCGCATCCAGGCCGCAGCCAAAGCTGTTTAGCTGAATAAGATCGAGGTCGCGGCGCTCGGCGGCAACCTTCGCGGCGGCGTAGAGGCGCGTGTGATACATCCATTGGTCCACCAGGCGAATGGGGCGCTCGAGCGTGCCCAAGTGCGCGATGGAGTCTTCCGTAAGCACGGCCAGGCCGAAGCTCGTGAGCAGCTCGGGAATCGCGTGATTGATTTCGGGGTCGTTGTGGTATGGGCGGCCGGCCAGCACAATGCCGTGCGTGCCGGTTTTTTCCATCCACAGCAGGGTTTCCGCGCCCTTCTCGCGAATGTCGCGCTTGAAGGCTTCGTCTTCGGCCCACGCGGCGTCAACCGCTGCGTCGATTTCGGCCTGCGTGGGCGCGGCAACGCCTTCGCCCATGAGCTCGGGGTGCGCCTGCACAAGCTCTACCATCAGGCGTTTCTTCAGGTGGTCTTTCTTGTCGTACGGCAGCCACGGATTCAAGAACTGCACGTCGCTCTCGCGAAGCTCGTCGATGTTCAGGCGCAGCGCCTCGGCGTAGCTTGCCACGATGGGGCAGTTGAAGTGGTTGCCCGCGGTTGCGTCTTCCTGGCGCTCCCACTTGCTGCAGGGGAACCAAATGAAGTCAGGGTGCTTCTCGAGCAGGTTCATGATGTGGCCGTGCGAGAGCTTCGCCGGGTAGCACACGCTTTCCGACGGCATGCTTTCGATGCCCGCCTCGTAGGTCTTCTTCGTGGAGGGATCGGAAAGCACCACGCGCCAGCCCAGCTTCGTGAAGAAGGTGAACCAGAACGGGTAATTTTCATACATCGAAAGCGCGCGCGGAATGCCCACAGTGCCGCGCGGGGCGGCGTCGGGCGCGAGCGGCTCGTAGTCGAACAGGCGATGGCTCTTGTATTCGAACAGGTTGGGCACGTCGCTCTTCTCGTTGAGCACGCCTGCGCCCTTCTCGCAGCGGTTGCCCGTGATGAAGCGGCGGTGCTTGCCGGTGGCTTCATCTTTGCCGAAGTCGTTCACGGTAAGCAGGCAGTGGTTCGCGCAGGCCTTGCAGCGCACGGTTTTGTGCGTGGGGGCCAAGGCCTCAAGCGCGGCGGCGCCGAGCATGGCAGTGTGCACGTCGGCGGTTTTGCCCGCGTGCTCGGCTGTGCGCACGGCGGCCTGGTAGCGGTCGCGCGCCAGCAGGGCCGCGCCATAGGCGCCCATGTTGCCCGCGATATCGGGGCGCACGGCATTCACGCCGGCGAGCTGTTCGAAGGCGCGCAGCACGGCATCGTTGAGGAACGTGCCACCCTGTACGATAACTTTCGTGCCGACTTCTTTGGGGTCGCGAATTTTAATGACCTTGAACAGGGCGTTCTTGATAACGGAGATGGCCAAGCCCGCGGCGATATCGCCCACGGTGGCACCTTCTTTTTGAGCCTGCTTCACACGGGAATTCATGAATACGGTGCAGCGGCTGCCCAGATCGACAGGATTTTCGGCGGCGTTCGCGGTTTTCGCGAACTCGGTCACGTCGAGGTTCAGGCCCGCAGCGAAGCTCTCGATGAAGCTGCCGCAGCCCGAAGAGCATGCCTCGTTGAGCATGATATGGTCGATAACGCCGTCTTTCACGCGCAGGCACTTCATGTCTTGGCCGCCGATGTCGAGAATGAACTCGACGCCCGGCAGCATTTCCTGTGCGCCGCGAAGGTGCGCGACGGTCTCGATTTCGCCGGAGTCGACGCGCAGCGCCTCAAGCAGCAGGCCCTCGCCGTAGCCGGTCACGGTTGCATGTCCAATGGCAACCTTCGGCTGGCCGTCGGCTGCGGTGGGCAGCGCGGCGTACATTTCGGCGATCGCGCGCTTGGCGGTGCCCAAAACGTCGCCCTTGTTGTTGGCGTAGAAGGTCCACAAAAGGCTGCCGTCTTCGCCGATGAGGGCCGATTTGAACGTGGTGGAGCCGGCGTCGATGCCCAGGTAGGCCACGCCTTCGTAGGAGGAAAGGTCGGCGCGCTTCACCTTTTCGGTCGCGTGGCGCGCTTCGAATTCGTCGAATTCGGCTTCGTTGGCGAACAGCGGAGGCAGGCGCACGACTTCGCTGCCCTGAATGTCGCCCAGGCCGCGTAGGCGTTCGAGCACGTCGGCAAGCAGCTCGGGCGTGGCGGTTTTCTTGCCGCACAAAGCGGCGCCGCTCGCGACGAACAGGTGGGCGTTCTTCGGGCGAATAGCGTGCTCATTGTCGAGATTCAGCGTTTCGCAGAAGCGTTTATCCAGTTCAGAGAGGTACTGCAAAGGGCCGCCGAGCAAGGCGACGTTGCCGCGAATGGGACGGCCGCATGCGAGGCCCGAAATGGTCTGCGTTACGACGGCCTGGAAAATGGAGGCCGCGATGTCTTCTTTGCGGGCGCCTTCGTTCAAAAGCGGCTGCACGTCGGTTTTGGCGAACACGCCGCAGCGGCTTGCGATGGGGTAAATGGTGGTGTGGCTCTTTGCGAGCTCGTTCAGGCCGCCAGCGTCGGTGTCGAGCAGGGCCGCCATTTGGTCGATGAACGCGCCCGTGCCGCCGGCGCAGGTGCCGTTCATGCGCTGTTCGATGCCGTTGTCGAAGTAGATGATCTTCGCGTCTTCGCCGCCGAGCTCGATGACGACGTCGGTTTGCGGAATGAAGGTCTCAACGGCGGTTTTGCTCGCGATGACCTCTTGAACGAAGTCGATGCCGAGCCACTGCGCGAGCAGAAGGCCGCCCGAGCCGGTGATGGCGATGGTCATGGGCGTCGTCGGGTATTGCTCGGCCGCCTCGCCCACCACTTCCACGATGGTCGCGCGAATGTCGGCGTGGTGGCGGCGATAGCACGAGTACAGAATTTCGTTGTCGTCGTCGAGTACGGCCACTTTTACGGTGGTGGAGCCTACGTCGATGCCAATGTGGAGCGGCGCCTGGCTCGCGGCGCCTGCGGCGGTCTGCGCTTCGGCGGCGATTGCCTGCTTGTCGTTGGTTTCAGCCATGTTGGTCCCCTTTTACATTTTGATGGATTCGCCCGGTTTGATGAACAGCAGGCGCATCGAGATAAGTGCCATTTCTTCGGAGGTCTCGGTCATTCCTGAATCGATCCATTCGCTGATCACGCCCAGGTAGGCGCCGGAATAAAACGAGATGTAGTAGCGCGTGAACGCTGAAGGGTCGTTCTGATAGCGTTCGTGCAGAAGCGATCGCACGAAGCGCCCGCACACGGCTTCGCGAAGGCGCATGCCGAAACGGGCGTCGCCGCCTGGGCCGAGCATCGCGTGTAGGAAGGGGCCCTCTTCGCGCAGGTAGTCGTAGAGTTCCACGAGCATGGGAAGCGGGCGGTGCGTAAGGCTGTATGCGGCGAGTTCGCGCAGCTTGATGTTCTGGAATTTCGCGAGCACCCCGCCGAGGCCTTCGATGACTTCGTCTTCGAAGGAGGCGAGCAGGCTTTCTTTGTCGCGGAAGTGATTGTAGAACGTGCCGCGGTTCAGGCCGGCGCTCGTGCACAGGTCGCCCACCGAGAAGCCGTCGATGCCACGTTCTTCGACGAGCGTGATGAAGGCTTCGCGCAGCGCGGCGCGAGAGCGGGCGATGCGCGGGTCGCGCTCGGCTGCGGCGGTTGTGG